>MDSZ01212221.1_pt1 | contig 29871 bp, 19 predicted proteins | sample 811201 | NCBI WGS metagenome assembly MDSZ01 (sample SAMN05326647, study PRJNA326480) | marine metagenome | isolation source: seawater | place: Indian Ocean: North | collected 2010 | reverse complement strand
GTAGCGTCTCCAATCGTATCGCCACCCTGTCTCGGCGCGGGATAGTCACTTGGGTCATATTGTATATAGTTTTCTCGTTTCTCTGATATCTGAGGCAGCACACTCTTCTGACCTTCCATAGCAAGACTTCCACTTCCAACCCTGGTTGGAACTGATGTCCACTCCAAATGCACTTCTCCTTCAGCACCCGTAGCAGTCAGGGTTGGACCGTCGGGAGCCTCACCTAACACGAGTTGTCCTGCATAAGGAGCACCACCAGCAAGGAGCTCCGCTCCTGAGTCATCAAGAATCTCCCAGGAAACTTCACTCTGCCACGAACCGCCATCACAAGTAACATCATAAACTCCATCGGGGAGTGTAAGGTAACCTATAGAATCTGTACCCATATCAATTGTGAAAGAATATTCTCCAATAGTCAGAACGTTTCCGTTCCAACCATCTCCATATGAATCGTGCATAAAGACAGTTAGATCATGCGAGGGAGGATCGCCCAACTCGAGTACCCCTGTATAAGGAGCACCACCGGCAAGCAACACTTCCCCTGCGTTATTAAGGATCTCCCAGGAAACTTCACTCTGCCACGAACCGCCATCACAGGTAACATCATAGGTTCCACTGGCCAGGGTAAGGTAAGCGGTGCCCTCAGAGCCAGTATCCAATGTGAATTCATAGCCACCTATAGTCAGAACGTTTCCGTTCCAACCATCTCCATATGCGTCGTGCATAAGAATAGTTAAATCATGATCATCACGTTGGCCACCCTGTGCTGTAGTTGTGAACACAAATCCCAACATAAGAACCGCTGTAACAATTACCATTAAAGTACGTGACATTTTTATTCCTCCTTAACTAACTGTTAATACCTACTGAATTAAAGATTCGAAGATAAATCGTTAAAACTAATTTACTCATCAACATTAAAAAAACAACGAAGTTTTCTTTATTAATAACATAACGTTGAGCCCTATCACATTATTTCACTAGAATCATTTTGGAAGTTTGGCTTGCACCTGTAGCAGTCAATCGGTAAATATAGACTCCACTCGCCATATTAGACGCGTTCCACACGACCTGATGTTGACCACTAACTATATCGCCACTTACTAACTCAGCAACTACCTGACCGAGGACATCGTACACTGTCAATGTTACATGACTATCCTCAGGCAAATCATAGGTAATAGTTGTAGCTGGATTGAATGGGTTAGGATAGTTTTGGTACAGCACAAACTGTTCCGGTATCACTTTGATTTCAGCAGTTACTCTCTCACCGTACCTGTCTGAAACCATAACTTCCTTCAAAGTATAGTCTCCCTCAACTGTCAGTAGTTTTCCATTTTCGAAAACAGCTCCTTCCAGACTGAAGACAACAACATCAACTGTTTGCTCACTACGACGATTGGTAACCACCTCCACCCCTTCTACAACAAGAGGCGTCACCTCTCCTTCTGTCTCAATGGTCAACTGCAGAGCAGCTATCGGCCCATCAGCCTCTATGAAGACATTCTCCCCACGCTGTATCAGAGCTGCAGAAGTGGCGGGGACACTATCTCTAAGCTGGTCGATACCAAGAATTAAGTTCACTATCTTAACCACGTCGAAGACATCTACTGTACCGCTGTCATCATAATCGGCAGCACACAGCTCTTCTTCTGTCGGGTTGGTATCTATACCGAGAATGATATTAACTGTCTTTATAACATCAAACACATCCACCATGCCGTCATAGTTGACATCACCCTTCTCACAGAGAGAGGAGCTCTCGCCGCTGATTGTCAGACTCCAGGCGTTAAGTGTACCATCATCCGCGGAGGGATAGGTATCAATAACAATAAGAGTCCATTCACCCAGAGACTCTTCGTCGTTGAAGTTAGAGAGTGGCTCTTCCGGCTGGAAGCTGCCATTATAGGGTGGTTGACCGCTACCGATAGGTGTCTCAGCCTCGTCATCAAAAATAGTCTCTTCAAAATTGTCTCCTGAACCGCCCAGATTGGTAATCAACGCTATTTCTGTCCCCAAAGGAGAACGGAGCTTTAACTGGATGTCTCCTGTCCACGGATGGGTAATATCTACCATAACATTAATATCACTGATAAGAAATGAAACTGGCATATCGAGCACGCTCTCGATGTTGTTGGGTCCAAAGTCCAAAGGAACATCTTCACTGAAGAACTGATTCTGACCGATGATAAGTGAGAATGTTTCCTCAATTGTATAATTATTTTGAGCAGTCACAGTTAGAGTAAAAATAACCTCTGTCCCTACCGGAGTATTGGGGGAAGCTGAGACGATAAACGGACTCGTGCTGTTATCGGCAGTACCGCCGGAAGCAACGGACGCCATATATGAAGAACCGTCATCCACCGTTATATAGTTTGAGCTTTCTTCGATGACTGCCATAACATTCGCGGCACCTTCAGCTCCCTCATTAGCCAATGTCACCACAATCTCTACAGTTTCACCGGGGTCAAATATTCCACCCGATCCTGTCCCCTCGAGTAAATAGCTGACAAAACTCAGTACAGGGGCTTCCACGGTAACCGTAAAGTTCATTTCCCATTCAAGTTCAGCACCGGTATCGTCTGTGCCAGAAACAATCACATTAAATGCAATTATATGACCATCTTCTGCATCGTCAGAAACAGTAAAAATAAACTCGTCAAGACTGGTTACAGTTTCGTCAGATGTAATATCGCCAAAAGTAATCTCGCTATCCACCATATTTACCAGTGGATCGTCGGTATTGACTATTCCTGTCACATTATAAGCATCATCCACTCCTACATTTGTTACACTCAGAAACATGTCAACAGTCTCACCAAAATCAACTGTGCCGTCAAAATTACCGTTGACATCATTTACTGTATAAGATTCATATGTTATATATGGACCTTCAGGCTGAATGACATTTACTTCAGTTATATACGGTAAACTATTGTAGGCAGTCACAGTAACCGTCATTCCTCCCGGAATTGATAGTCCTTCTTCGAATTCAACATTGGCTTCACCGGATGCGTCTGCGATAGTTGAACCGTATAAGACTCCATCCATCATCAATCCTACCATGGCACCCGGATCGGTTTGAACGATAAAAGAAGTGGATCCAAGAGGAATAATTGGATCATGTGTAGCAGTCACCAAATCTGGATCAACAGTCCGCATGGGGAGTGTGCAATCTCCGAAAAGAATGTACTCTTCAACAATGGCTATGCCTTCAGATCCACCATTATAGCTTTCAAGTGTGTGGATAGAACCGTGCATACTCAGTCCACCCATGGTGTAGCGCTGTTCAGTCACCAATAGTTCATTGATGTGAGACTGCATCACACATGGCGGCACCCAGGAACAGCTGACCGAGGAAGAGAACATTCCAACGGCACCGCCATCAGGATTGCGAAGGAAAACTTCCGCTAGACAGGTCATTCCATGCCATTTACCATTCAAACAAGAGACATCCAAGATAAATGGCATCATATAGCCATTATAGAGGGATGAGGCATGGCTGTTACTGAATCCGGTAGTACCCCAAGAAGTTCCAGAGCCGTGCCCGATGTAATTATAAATTGAACGTCCTTCGTTAAGTGCAGCTACAAGTTCACTCAAAGATGCACCTGGATCATAAATTTGATCTATCTCTGTGTAAGTGTAGTCAAGAAGCATCTCTCTTAATAATTCAGTTCTTTCCCAATCAGTCATGCCGGTACCGCCAGAATCGTTACTGCCGACACCAGTTCCCTTACGGAACCAATCTCCAGGCGGAGGCTGTAGCTCATAAGTTAAAAACTTTGCTACCTGATCTGCAACTTCACCTGAGCTGTTAGCTGATATACGGGATATGAACGCATCAGGGTAATAATCGCTGCCATCCAACATAACATAAGACGGGTCTGAACCGGCACCGGTTGAACCGTATAGCGTAGGAATCTGAGCATCATCCCCCACAAGAATAACATACGTAAGCTCCCCAGTATCATACTTCCACTGAAGGAATGATTGGATATCCGATGTAGTGGCACCTACTGCACTTAAAGCAAACACTTCAGTAGGTATCCCCTTCTGAAGTTTCCAATCAGCAAGCGGCTGAACAGCGTCCACGAAATCATCATGAGCTAAAATTACAAGGTGTCCCGGTTCATCAATCCCCTCATATAACAGTCTGTCAACTCCGTCATAATTAGCGAAAAACTCACGCTGAATATTGGCGAATTCACGATTCAGAGGGATATTTCTCTGCCTGAGAATAGTATTGGGAGCGTCTCCTGCAACCGCATCCACTGCGATGGTCATTTCTGTTACAACTCGTAGAGTCTCTGTTTTTGGATTATACTGGAACGGCTGAATTTGAACGTTAATTCCACGGACACCGCGGAATATAAAAGGATCACTTAAAGTAATGCTTTCAGCTGGGAACCACTCGTCAGTTTGGTAAAACTCATCAAATTTATATGGAACATCATTGGGATTCTGTGTCCTCAATAGATTCCCTTTGGACGGAGCAACAGGGCCTAAATGATATTCCTCGAACTCTATTGATGTAACTGTCGCTTCGACAGATCCAGCATTAGGTATTACAAGGCTGCGATTTACCCTTGGCAGTTCGGGAAACCCCTCATTAAGGAATGCTGGAGCATCCTCGTGAGTAACCAAAATATGAGATTCATTTTCAATGTCAATAGACTCAATATAAAATCCATCGAGATAAAATTTCAACTCGTTATGATAGCGAGAGGCCTCCAATATTTCGATGGTAAGCTGATCAACCTCTTGAGAAGAAGTTTCATGCCATTCTTTGGCAATAACATACCCTGCTGATAACGATAGCGACAGTAACAGTGTGACTATTTTTCTCATGCCCTCAGTTTGCTCCAGTTATGTAGTGTTCTTGTTAGATTATTTTCGATTGTCATTCAACTTAAGATTATTTCGTCAATTATCCTCCACAAAAAATACTGTAATTTCATTAATATGAATGTGATGAAGATTACATCATTCATTTGATTATTTCAGAAGAATTAATTTTCCGTTGTCGAGATTTACAGATTCAGAGCTAAGAAGATGCCATAAATAAACTCCAGAAGATGAATTTTCCGCATTCCATGATATCTGAGAAGAAACACCTTCGGAAATAGAAAACTGTATCAAATCTACTTGTCGACCAAGAATATCATAAATTATTAGACGTGAATCAGCCGGTACATCCGATGATAACTGAAAAATGGCTGTATTATTAAACGGGTTTGGATAGCAACTTACTAATCTCGTCATGATCGGAAAATCTTCATTATTAACCACAGATTGTTCCTCAACAGAAAAATACTGCAAACCTCCTTCATTTGATCCAACTATTAAGTCCATCTTTCCATCTAAGTCCAGATCACCAATGGTAGGTGCTAAATTCAGCCCTGAATGAGGTAACTGTTCAAGCTGATGAAGTTCCGACCCGGATGGATTCGCTAGATATAATTCTCCTGACTGATTACCGATCAGAAGATCTAAATCACCATCGTTGTCAAAGTCAGCCAGTTCAAGAGCAATTTCGAGTCCTAGATCTTCTCCAGGAAACAGATCGTCACTTATTTTCACAAAATTATAATTAGCTGGATCACCTTCATTAGACCAGACATGAACGGAACCGTTTTTGTCCCCTACATACAAGTCTAGGTCTCCATCCCCGTCCACATCTCCCAAAGCAGGTGTGGCTCTTCCGGAAAGATCAATTTCCAGAAATTTCCCCTGATAGATAAAGCTCGGTTCCTCGGAGGAACCACTATTAATAAAAAAGGAAATTTCGCCGTTGTAATCTCCCACAAGTGCATCAAAATCACCATCTCCGTCCAAATCTCCAAAAGCCGGTGCCATGTTGTTCCCCATCCCCTCATCGAAATAGGAGCTGTCCATCAATTCAAACTGCGGACTCACTGCTGATCCTATGTTCTCAAAAAAATATACATCACCCTTCCACCCTGAATTAGAAGCATCAAACTCATTACCTACAAAGAGATCCAAATCTCCATCTGAATCTATGTCTGCTAAAGTCGGAATTGTGCCCGAGATAAGATCAATTTGCTCAAAGAAATTTTTTGTCACCAGACCAAAATCACCTTCGACTGTCACATCATAGTACCAAAAATTATCCACGAAATCAGTACCATAGATGCCAGATTGCACACCCACGAATAACTCTGCTTCTCCATCGCTGTTCAGATCTATCAGCCGAGGTACATTGAAACCAGCCGAACTAACAGGTTCATTTTGTGGATAGGAATCTATCATCAAACTATCCGGAATATCTGGATCGCTTGATGTACCAAAGTTCTCTAAAAAGAAGAGTCCCGGCTGATAGTAATCGCCCCAGAAAAGATCGAGATCTTCATCATCGTCAATATCATAAAATTCCAAAGCGTTGGCTCCATGACGATCATCCCGTCCAGGTACCCAGACAATCAAGATGTCCTCAAATGAGTTGGTTTCCAGATGATAAACCGGCAGTCCATCAGTCAAACCGAGATTTCGATAATACGTCACTGCACCTGATACACCACCCACAAATAGATCTTCCCAACCGTCGCCGTCGATATCTGCAATCGTAGGAATTACAATTTGGCCGCCATGGACTGCAACAGAAGAATCATCCAGGAGCTGAGAAACTGAAAGTATAAGGCTGTCACTAACATTCTCAAAAAGGGTGACATCAGGACTCTGTGGAGAAGCCATGAGGTCAATGTCGTCATCGTGATCATAATCGAAAAAGGTGAACCACTGACCTACATCCAGATTTTGAAATGCTTTTGTCTGAAATTCAAAATTCGGTTCGTCAGCAGATCCACTGTTGAGAAAATACTGCAACCGACCATCCTGATCCCGGATGAACAAATCCGTCAGTCCATCTTCATTCCAATCTACAAATTGCGGGTTGGGTTTATTAAAACCGCCCAGGAAAGGAATCTCCAGCTCAGCACCGTCTATGATGATTGGGAAGGGATTAATTTGGCGTTGGAAAGTTTGGGTGAAAAGAGATGAAGCGAAAAGCAAGCATCCCAGTAAGAGGCTGAATTTCGGATTCAACTGGGATCCTTACACGAAGAGATTCTCGTTCAATACATCCCGCATCATGGAGTAGCTATATTAATAGAGAGACTGTCAACAGTAATTACTGGTAGATTAGCTAATAGATCTGGATGTTTATCTCTTAAAGTTGACGGAGAAAAAGACCTAAAAAGCAAACGCGCTTTAACCGACACGGAGTCCCCAACCCCCGCCAATGGGAGGGAAAATGTCCTCACTTTCGCTTCGTTGGTTTGTAGAGAATTATTGGACATGGAAATTACATCTGTGACACCTACGCCGGCATTCCCATCTTCATCGTACAGCACTGAATTAAAGACCTCCACATCACTACTCAGATCGCTACTATCGCTTTCCAAAACACCTGTGGAAAAGTACACTTGCGAGTCATCAAAGATCTGCATTTCGAGCCACAGCTCTCTTGCGAAAGAGACACCTGAAGGGAAACTGTGCCCGGTTAAATTCTGGATAGTCAAGGAAAGATGAAGTGTGTCATTCTCAACTATCGGTTCGCTGGTTAAATCCACAGCGGCAGCAGATTGGAGCATGGCGATAACAGCTTCACCTTGGGGATTATCTATCAGCGATTTCGAGAGATCCAAATCAACTCCAACCATATCGTGATGATGCACTGTCCTCTCTGGTACTCCAGGGTTCGCTGAGGGGTCTGCCGCGTATCCCTGATAATCAGTCATATGGCAAGTTTGGCATTCGATTGACATAGCAGCAAATCCCGAACCTGTCCATTCGGTAAATGTAATCTCTGCATCTAATCCACGGATTACAAAATCATGACAAGGGAGACACATGCTTGAGGAGTTAAACATTGATAATCCCATACTCCCGTGAAATCCGTTTTCCACAGGGTCCATAATTTCTCCAAATTTTATTCCACTTTCAACGTTTAGGAAAAACTCAGCTGAAGCGGCGACATTATCTTGGGTCACAACCTGCTCATGAGCAGCGACCATAGTATGACACATATCGCAGCCGATCCCTTCCGCAATAAGAGCTACAGTCGTGTCCACTTCGCTACCGGATACATAAGCATAGGGATTGTGGCACTGAATGCAGAACCGCTCGCCGGTTTCCGGGCGGTGTTCTTGTTCACTTTCCCAGCCGGCATGGAAAACGGGATCCTTCATGGCGAACGCATGCATGGAACTCTTCCACTCATCGTAATGAACAGGGTGACAGGGCCGGCAGGTTTCGGCTTCCTTGAAATCACTCAAATCAATGGATTCTTGAGGTTGAGGTACTTCTATATCAACATTTTCGGGTTCATCATCCCCGCAAGAATAGAAAAACAGTGTAATCAAAACAGCAACTAGAGAAATTTGATATTTCTGCAATTTCATCTTTTGTCCTTAATCACAATTGTTACAACTGCCCTGCATCACTGCCAATCCTGTAGCTGCTGTTCCCTCACCTAACTGCACATTTTCAATAACCGAATTGGTTGCAGTATCAATAATATGGAGATAGCTCTGACCTCCGCCCATCATGGCACTGCTGGTCATGTAAAGGCGACTGCCGTCTTGTGAAATGGCAACACCGTGAGGTGTATCGAACAGTGTATTTTCGATATAGTAAATACTTCCCGTTTCCAGATCAACAATGGAAACCGCATTTGCCATTCGACTTGCCACATAGAGATACTCTCCATCGGGATCTGTCGTAAGATGCCACGGCTGCATTCCCATCGATTCGAGCGAGTAGGTTGCCAGTGAATCTCCGGAAGAAGTCGAAAAAACACGGATTTCATTTTTTGCCATGTCTGAACAACTCATGAACAACTTTTCACCATCGGGAGAAATTACAATCTCCAACACTTCATAAATTCCATCATTTATTCCAACTGGATCCGGTACTTCGCTGCCTATCTTATAACTTTCAGGCTCATACCCTTCTTCACCGAATCTATCCGTCTCGATCCGAAAGAAGTGTGACGCCTGATTACTGGCCACCCAAAGTTCACTTCCATCGCTGCTGATAGCAATACCGTGGGGTGAGGAAGCACCCACATCCACACTGTCAACTGTCAGGGTTGAGGTATTAATCCGATGTACTTGTGTAGAAGCATTACTCATCCCCATCATAGGCATGAAACGAGAAACATATATATAATCCCCCATGGGATCGATTTCCATAAGCGCCGGTTGATTTCCCACAAAAACTGAATCGAGCAACTCATCTGTCAGTAAATCAAATTTGAGAACATATCCAGATGAGATTAGGGTGACGTACCAGACCTTGTTCACTTCGTCAATGATGACGTAATGAGGATTATCGGCTACATTAGGAATCATGTCAGTATCAACTTCACGGATGATCTCACCAGTTTCGCCATCCATAACAGCAACCTTGTCTACATTCTGTAAGGTGATATATACTTTATAGATTTCGCCGGATTCAGCTGCATCCTCCTCACAACCGATAAAGAGTGCGAACAAAGAAATCAACAAAAATACTATACTATTTTTCACTAACTCTCCATTTTTATTCAATCTAATATTAATTCAATACCATTTCCAAAGTTCTCTAGAGTCCTCGCTGGAACCCAATAACCCACCGTGACAGATCAATCGATTCCTCTCCTTCCATAGGCTCATTCACCCAGAAGGGAAAGTCAATCCGGAACCCCATTTGCGAACCGTTGAAAGTGAAATTTGGGCCAAAACTGAATCCGATACCGGCATCCATGAGCAGATCACCTTCGAATTCGTCCGATTCACTCCAGAGCCAACCACTGTCAAAGAAAGTCCTGAACTTCAAGAATGAAAGCAGTTGATAGCTCGCTTCCAAAGTACCGGTAACGATTGATTCGGCACCTTCAAATCCGTGAGCGTAATATCCTCGGAGATTGGTGTCGCCATAAATGTGCAAGTGATCTCGTAAGCTGAAGTCGCTTTTAGAACTGTAAAGAATCTCTCGATGCCTTAAGTGAGACCATTGAAAATAGTCACCGGCTCCGGCGGATTGGACGGTGAACTTCTCCTGCCCCGGAATACCGTTTTCACCATACGATGTCCCTCCCGCCAGGAAGCGCATTGCCACTCCAAATTTCTCCCACATCCGGCGGAGTTTGGTTTCCACAATCAGTCGGGAAAAATCCCAATCGCTCACACTGCCGCCTGAGGAAGCGAGATCGATAGAAAAACTTCCACCAAAATCTCCCACTCTTGCAGACGCTTCAAATCTACCAAAAAGCAAACTGACTTTACCCGCTTCATATAGATCTGTGTAGCCGGAGTTGTCGGCTTCTGTAATTTTGTAGCCACCGGAAAAACTGTATCTAGGAGGATAACCGTACCACTCACTCCACGAATAGTCAGCCTGAATCCCGGCACCACGGACACCTTCCAATTCTGATAATTGCCACTTTAGTTTTAGTCCAGGAAGGATACGGCGCATGTCGTGACTTGACCTAAGATGCCAGAAAATAGCCTGTGATTTTACACCGTAGCTCATGCTCAATTCCTGAGATGTCCAGAATCCGTAGGAACGACCCAAGTTCAACCCCGGCTTCCAGCCGTCCAGCTGATGATATCCAGTGAGCCACGGAAATGCCGCAATCAGATAAGCGTCCCTGGGACTTCCCGGTGTTGGATTCATCTGCAGAGTGAACCGATGTGGCGTGAAACCGGAAGAATTATCACGGCGATCTACATCCAAAATCCAGTCGTCTGGATCGAGAGTAATACGCTTCGGTTTTCCAGGAATGGTAAACGTGTAATCGTCTTTCCACGTGTTGATATAATTCGTCCACCTTTCCGGGCGGTAGGTTTCGCCGTTTGCCAGTTCTACCTCCAAGTCCAGCGGATATGCCATGGTTCCTTTGTTACGAATGGATGCTGTAACCTCAAATTCACCACTTGAAAGACGCTTACTTTTCCAGCCGGTGAGAGCATAATCGGTATATCCTGCTTCGTGCAGCCATGGATCGAAAAACCAGTCCAAATCTTCGCCGGTAGCTTCTTCCATGGCAGTGCGAAATTGCTCTTCGTCAGGATGCTTCAGTTTCCACTGGTCGTAATAATACTGCATTGCGCTAAGAAATCTCTCTTCGCCCAGGTACCCTCTCAAGTTGTAAAGCATCATGGCCGGCTTACTGTAAGCATTTTGGCTGTAAACCGAATAACCTGGAGATTTTCGGGATGAGCCCGCGATTGGAGTGTTGTAGCCCCTAGTGACAAAACTGGCCACATCCCACTGGGCACTCTCTACCGATGAATTGCTGGTGAACAGTTTTTGCAGACGCATCATCTTCCCAAAAAAATCATTTCCCGATCCGCCTCTGCCGTCAGGAGGGTATTGGTTCATCATGTACCACCCGGTCTGGAATGTGGTAAATCCTTCATCCAGCCACGCCTCTTCATGTTCATTGTTTCCCAAAATTCCGTAAAACCATATGTGGCCTATTTCATGTGCAATAAGCCCCTCTGAAGAACTGCCGTTCATCACCAGCATAGGATATTCCATTCCACCACCCAGCATGGCGTGTGTAATGGTCACTTGAGGATACGGATATGCACCGAATTGAGTTGATAGCCACTCCAGCACCCGTTCTCCTCGCTTTACCACTTCCTTGGTCCAATCTCTTCCTTTCTCAGAATCGTAAAGCACGTGGATGTCTATGTCGTTCCATTCGCCGGATTCGTACAGAAAGTTGGGAGATGTAATCCAGGCGAAGTCGTGGACTTGCTCTGCATGAAAAGTTACTGAACGTCTGGCCTCTGATTCAGTGGCACTCTCTTCACGGGATTCCAGCCACTCATCAAGTTCAATGGATGTATCCACTGTCGCCATTGACCAGCCGGGATCACCACTGGTCACCACCCCAGTTGCTCCCACGATATAACCGCCGGGGACATCAATTGTTACGTCGTACGTACCAAACTCACCATAAAATTCTCCGATGGCGTGGAACGGGATATTCTGCCAGCCGTTCTTGTCATATACCACCATTTTCGGATACCACTGAGCAAAGTCGTATTGATCGTCCTCATATCCCGCCCGATCGTTGTGTTCCCTTACCTGATGCACCCAATCGAGTTCGAAGGTTAGTGTATCTCCCGGTGTGAGAGGTGACGGCAGTTCAGCTTCCAAAATAGTATCATCGATTTTCACGTCCACCGGTACTGCAATTTTCTTATCCTGAATTACAAAGCGATCAATTCTGATATAACTCGGATTGTCCTCAGAGATTCCGCCATCGTAGTGACCTCGCTGATATTCACGGTATTTGACCGATCCTACCTGGAAAGCGTTGGGATAGAGATGCATGTAAATTCTATCGAGGGTATTAGGAGATTTATTCACATACGTTATATGCGATGTACCACTAAGTGAGTGTTCGGCAGTGTCAAGTGAAACTTCCATGCCATAGTGCACCCACTGCTGCCAGTAATCGTCTCCTGCTTGCAAGCTGATTGAGAAGAGTAGTAGAACAATATACCCTATGGTGTTCTTAATTATGTTCAGAATAAAAATCCTTTTAGTAGAGTTTAAACTCAGTTAAAGAAGAGATTTAATTGCCTGCTCAAAAAAAATATCAGGACGATAACCTCTAATTTTCTGAGCTATATCTAATTCACGATCAAGGATGAATGTTGTGGGAATAGCTCTGATTCCTCCATAGTCCTTTTCTACTTTTCCATCAGAAAAGAGTACTGGGAAATTAATGTTATAGCTTTTTGCAAACGGAGCTACTCGATCTTTTGTCCCTCTTCTGTCAGTAGAAATCCCAAGAATAACGAGATCGTCCTTATACTTATTCTGTAATTCTATGAAACCAGGAATTTCCCTTTTACATGGACCACACCAAGTAGCCCAAAAGTTGACGAAAATTATTTTTCCTTCATAATCTGAAAGTGACACTTCTTCACCTTCCAGATCTTTAAGAGTAAAGTTGGGAGCTTGTTGATTTGACTCATCTTTTAAGCTCTTCTGTTTATCTGATTCTACAGATTCTTTCGTAAACTGATTTACTTTTAATTCACTTCCGGATTCAATTACAGATTTTTTGGTTAATTGACTATTATTTCTATTACTTTTTGAAGTAGAAGAATTTTCAAACAGAGTAAAACCAGCAATAACCACTACCATAAGTATTATCGCTGCTGCAACTGCTTTTTTTACATCCACCATATCTTTAATCTCTCCCTTATTAATTCTATCTCTTCCAGTGAAGACAATTCTGCTGAACCACTGAGTCCTAGGTTCAAAAAACGGACAAACTGCTGAATATTTGGAGTCATCCCGGCAAAGCTGGCAATTTCTTCCTGGCCATCCGATGATAATATTACATAATAAGGTAATGCTACAGTTCCGAAGCGCTGTTCTTCCATCTTTTGCCACTCTTTTGATCTGGGTCCCATGTCGGTAAACAGTTCTATCAAAACAAAATTGTCGAATAATTCGACCACTTCAGGTTCCGTGAACATGTTTGTTTCCATCCATCTACAATTGGTACACGTAATACCTGTAAAGTTCAAAAATATCGGTTTACCAAGCTCTTCAGCTACTTTTACACCCTCATTATAATCTCTAATCCATCCGTTGTGTGCAGAGGAAACATCCAGTTCGGAAATTGATTCATTTAGAACTGGACCACCTCCACGAGCTCCAAAAGTAGGTGCAGCTACCATTCCTCCTTGGATTCTCGGCGGGAGGTAGGAATCGATAAGCCCATGTATTGGCTGCCCAATGATGCCGCGAGCCATGTAAATCGAAAAGGTTAGCAGGATGATACTGAGAATCAGCCGAGGTACACCAATAGTCTCTAATGGAGTATCGTGAGGCAGGCGGATTTTACCTAAAATATAGAGTCCAGTTAAGAATACAATTACAACCCAAACTGTAAGAACCACAGGCCGTGTAAAGATATTCCACTGCCAGACTAAGTCGGTATTGCTCAGGAACTTAAACGCAGCTGCAAGTTCCAGAAATCCCATAACGACCTTTACGGAATTAAGCCATCCACCACTTTTGGGCATTCGAGCCAGATATTGAGGGAATAGAGCCAGGAAAAAGAACGGCAGAGCGAATGCGGCAGAAAATATGAGCATTCCTAGAGCAGGCCAAAACCAATCACCCTGAACAGCCCTAACGAGCAGTAATCCGACAAACTGGACGGTACAAGTAAATGAAGTGAGTGTAAACGTTAGGGCCATGAAAAGTGTACCTACGTATCCCCCTCTCCCTTCCTGCTTCAGTGTGAACTGGCGAAGTGCCGATGGAAGCTCGATCTCATACATTCCGAAAAGTGAAAGGGCAAAGTAGATGAATAGCCCACCAATGAATAGATTGACCCACGGACTGGCCGCTAACTGATTTGCGCCAGAAGCACCAAGAGTTACCGCAAGAAGAAGACCAAGAACTGTATAAGTAGCAATGATTCCGGCAGAATAGACAGATGCCTGCTTAACCGGATTACGGCCTTCAATCTCTCCCTGCTTGGTAAAATAGGAAATCGTAATGGGTATCATGGGGAAAACACACGGAGTCAGAAGTGCAAGCAGTCCCATGCTGATGGATAGAAGGAAAAACGAACCGAATCCGGTGGAAATTTCAAAATCAAGTTTGGCTGTCTCACTTTTTGGAGGGAGACAAAGAGAGGCGTTACACGCCTGATAAAGAATGGAAGCGTTGAGTGTATTCGATCCGGGAATAATTAAAGGATCAAGTTCAATAGGAGTTTCGAATACTACTATCCCTTCGTGAAAATAAGTATCCTTCTGAAAGCCAGAATCGTATTTTTTTATAGGAGTTGGTTCGCGAGTTTTACCTACAGATCTGATGATACCTGATCCAGCCACATCTATAACGGTGGCAATTGGACCGTCTATCTTCTCGTTGATAGCATAAATGTGCCACCCTTCATCTAAAGTAACAGTGGTTATAAGAATCAATTGATCACCAGCTGTTACACGATCCTCCGACAACCGAATCTCAACTTTTACAGGTTTTGGGCTTTGAGCAAATGTGCCATTTGTTAATAATAAGATCATTACTAAAACAGTAATTGGCCTCAAGGATTTAAATCGATTGCGACTGATCTTATTTAAGATTTTCTGTTTCATACTTTCTATTCAGGTTTAAATTTCTCATAACTCATAATTGTACCTCTCAGACCACGAATTACCAAACTATTTGTCTTTTTGATGAGTATCTCTCTTTATTCAGTAATATTCATACTTCGAGATTCAATTCTCACTAACATTCTAATGGGCTCCAAAGGATTATCTCCATCAGATTGTCGATATTGTGGGTCCTTTTTTTTGGGTGTCTCGGCAGAGACAATCTGATCCGCTACCTCCATCCCGCTGATGACTTTCCCAAATACTGTGTACTTGTTATCAAGCTGAGGTGTGGCAGCTACACAGATGAAGAACTGACTACCGGCGCTGTGCGGATCCCGAGAACGGGCCATTGATAACATCCCGCGCTCATGTTGAATGTTGTTGAACTCCGCCGGTAATAGCCAACTGTCAGGATTCTCAGCAGCATCTTTCATCAGTGGGGCTTTACTAAAATCCCACACTCCGTAAAACTTACCTGCATGACCACCCTGACCGTCATTCGAACGATCATCATCCTTGGAATTGGGATCACCACCTTGGATGACAAAGCCGGGGATAACCCGGTGGAATGTAGTACTGTCGAAATATCCATCTTTCGCAAGCAGTTTGAAACTCTCTACGTGCTTCGGAGCCGCTTCAGGATAAAATTCTATCGTCATTTCACCGAAGTCTGTTGTAAGTACAGCGAACTCTTCCAATGTAACTGCACCAATCTCTTCCAATGGTTCATTTTCTTCTTCATTAATGTTGGATTTTTTACTACTTAATACCGTGAAAACCAAACTTAATCCTACCAATATACTAGCCAAACATCTCATTGTTTACCTGTCCTCCCTCTGGTTGTAATAGAAATGTCTTGTTTACACAGCGGACATTCTTCCGGTTTCCAACTGACTGCCGGATATCTTAACAGCGCTTCTGTAGAACAACCAAAATTCACACCGTTTTGGGTTCGATCTACGAGGCAGACCACACCTGCTACTTCCGCTTCATATTGTTCCACTAGCTCAATCAATTCCTTGACTGAACCTCCTGTTGAAACTATATCTTCCACAATCAGTACTCTATCGCCTTTCCTGAGTTCAAACCCCCGACGGAGTTGGAGGTTCCCATCCACTCTTTCAGCGAATATACCCAAAGTACTCAGTTCTGTCGCTGTAGCATGACTCAAAAGAATTCCGCCAATGGCAGCTCCCAAAACGACATCCACTTCTTCCGGTAGAGCTGCCGCCATTCTCTTTCCCAATTCAGCCACCACTTTTGGCTTCTCCAGAAGACGGAATTTCTCTAAATAGACATCACTGTGCCGTCCGGAAGTAAGCAGAAAGTGTCCGTCCAGAACAGCTCCTGAAGATTTCATCAATTCCAGCAAATTATCCACTGCTGCTCTCCAAACTCTCGTTGATGCGTTCATTATATTCTCTTGCCACGGCTGTGATTGCCTTAGAACTTTGATCTCCTGCATACAGAATCGAGCGTGATACATTGATGAGCGCAATGCCATTCGAGTTACCAATCTGGACGCTGGTTTCCAAGTCACCTCCTTGTGCTCCAATGCCGGGAATGAGTATGGGCATATCACCTGACTTTTGGCGAATCGTAGAAAGTTCACTCTCTTGAGTAGCACCCACAACCAGTCCACAATTCCCATTGCTGTTTAGTCTGAGACACATTTCGATTACATTCTCATACAGTGGAGTTCCACCATTTTCCTGTAATTGTAATTCCTCCGCGCTGTTATTAGATGTCAGACAGAGGACAAAAGCCCCTTTTTCTGTATCTTCCAGAAATGGTCCAATGGCATCTGATCCCATATAGGGAGATACTGTTGCGGCATCAAAGCCAAAGTGTCCAAAGATTGACTTTGCATATTGCCGAGCCGTGTTACCAATATCACCTCTCTTACCATCACAAATTAGAAAATGCTCATCACCGATATATTCGATTATTTCCTCTAACCACCCCAAACCGGTACTTCCCCATCTCTCGAAAAAAGCCATGTTCGGTTTATAAACAGCAGCATATTCCCTAGTAGCATCTACAACCTTTCGAGAGTAATCTACAAGTTCACTTACATCCATGTCAGACTTAGATCTAATTCGGTCAGAATCTATATCAAGTCCGACACAGAGATGGGAATTGTGACTGAGAATAGACCGGTTTAGTGTCTCGATGAAGTTCATTTTAGCTAAGAAAATTACAGTCAAGTATACTGTCATGCAATTGAAACCAACTACCGCAATAAATGATATCATTTTACAAGAAAGAAATTGACTGATACATCTCTCTATGACTATTCTAAGGCAAGTGAATGTTGGGTATCTAAGACAAATTCGAGTAATAAATGGCTGAACATAAAGAATCGGAACAGATGACACTGGAGATCGCTGAGACGTCGCGGTCCCGTGTCATTGCATCTTCTTCACTTAACTTCCGGATCGAATTGATGGAACACGTGGGTGTAGAAGATATTCCACAGCTTATTCTAATTTCCCAACATCTTGAAGAAGAATTCCACGAGTCGGTCAGATTTACCAAGTCGAGTATACGAAAATACTTCAATTATCCTCAAACTCTCCCCTTCATCGCCCGACATCACGGCGAGATCATCGGCTTTATCATCGGTGTGCCGCTGGAATATTTCTCAAACGACCCGTCATTCCAATGCGATGAGAACATCAGCGAAAAGAATACACTTTATACTTATGCATTTGTAGTTATGTCAAAGTATAAGGGAAACGGCTATGCCAAAACGCTTAAACGAGTCTATTTAAGCTGGGCGAAAAAGAAGGGCTTCAAGTATGTGACAGGGCATGTAAAGGAAGGTATTTCAAAGCGATTCACCGGTGATATTCGCATTTTGGCTCGATTTGAGAATTGGCACGGTACAGGAAAAACCTTCGAATATTACCGCCGGTCTCTTGTACCTCATGGTCACGATAGGATAGTGGGAAAAGACCCACCGCTGGTTTCCAAGATTTAGACTTTACTCTACTTCACCCGAATGCTTCAAAAACGGTATCCTCGGCCGAACGAATGTAATCACTGCCGGTAGGAAGAAGAGATCTCCCAATAGTGCTCCTAAAAGTGTAATTGCTGACAGCAGCCCAAAATCGCGGCTGGGTGAGAAGTTGGACGTCACAAGCACGAGAAATCCCGAAATCAGGATCATACTAGTAGAGATGATAGCTTTTCCGGTAGTAAAAAGTGTCTTCTCATTAGCAAGGCGATATTTTCCATGACTTGCGAATAGTTCCTGCCTAAAGCGAGCTAGAAAGTGTATTGTATCATCCACAGCTATTCCGAAGGCGACAGCAAAGGTCATGGCCGTCGTGGGTCTAAGTTTGATGTGAAAAAGTCCCATGACTCCCGCAATGAGTAACAGCGGAATAATATTGGGAATCATGGAGATGAGGGCGAGTTTCGTGGAACGGAACAATATTAGCATGGAGATAAAGATCACCACAAAGGCAATCATGAAACTGTAAACCAGGTTTCGAACGAGATACTGATTGGTCTTCAGCGCCATCAGTGTCGTACCAGTGAGTGTAACAGAGAGACTATCTCCCAAGTTTTCGCCTGCCCAAGTCTGAATCTCACTTGTGATTTCCCTTGCACGCTCGGAATCAATATCTTGTATGCGAGCGGAGATGCGAGCTCGTGAAAAATAGTTCTCAAAACTGGTATCGACCATACCAGCAAAAATGGAATCAGGTTCTCCGGCGGAGATGAGGATCTGCTCGATCTCAGCACGGGTATCCGGGAGAACATAGTACGCCGAATCGCCATCGTGCCACGAACGGTTCATCTCCCGAAAATAGTCTGCATATGATACACTTTTCCCGAGCTCCGGGATGGTACCCATGAATGATTGGAGTTTTTCTACCTGAGCCATCACTTTCGGATTAAACATTGCAGACTCTGCGATCTCATCACCTCTTCTTACTTCTACTATAGCCTCAAGCGGCAGTACGCTCCCCATGTGGTCTTCCATATACATCATGTCATCGTATAATTCGTTACCGGGATCAAGGTCTTCCATGAGCCGGGAATCGTTGTCAACCTTCGTTGTAAAAAAAATACACGCTAAGACGATTCCTACAGATATTGTCAGTATAGGAAACTGGTGAGTATTGTTGATATTGACGATTCTCTGTAGCAGGCGATGGCGAAAACTCGTCCTGTTCAGCTGAATGATTTTATCCTGCTTTGGACGGCGAAGCAGTATAAGAGTGGAAGGTATAAACATAATGGACGTAATGAAGGCGATAACTACACCAATGGCAACGATGAGACCAAATTCCCTCATAATGGCGATATTCGTCACAAGGAGCGACAGAAATCCCACAGCAGTCGTGAAACTGGTGAGGAAAATAGCGGCGCCGATCTTCTTGATGGTGTGCTCCACTGCAGTCGTCTTATCTTCGTTATGAGCTAACTCTTCCTGATATTTTACAATAATATGGATAGAATCAGCGATGCCTACAATCAGCACGAGGGTCGGCACGATGTAAGTCATAATATTCATCTGGAATCCGAGCAGAGTCATGATTCCCATGGTCCAGATATCAGCGATCAATACCGCGAAAAGAGGCAGCAGGATTCCGTGTAGGGAACGGAAAAGGAGAAACAGCACCAAGATATTTATGAGAATAATCGGGGCCAGAAAACCGATCATATCTTCCAGCATGTAGTGAACGTATTTTGTCCGGAGTACGGGAATACCGGCTTCCCGCCACATCCACGGAACTGTCTGCTCAATGTCTGTCACTTCTTCCAAGATTCCCTCCCGCTTCTCATGAGAGTTGTACTTGTCAGAAACCTGCAAAATGACAGCAGCTATTTGTGCATCCTCAGAAATAAGGTTTTGCAACAAAAGCGGAGTATCCAGAATGCGTGCCTTACCGGCGGTTAGACTGTCGTCATCATCAGAAATCGTACTAAAGATAGTTTCTGCAGATAAATCTGCATGCGACAAAACCTGAACGTTCGTTAAAGAGAGAACCGAGTCCACGCCCTCAATTTTCTGGAAATGGGCTGTGAGATTCTGCGTCTTCTGTAAGTTCGCTCGTGAAAAGGGATCATCACATTCGTAAACAAGATAAATGAGATTATCCTCACGTCCGAAATCTTCCCGAAACTGAAAATATTCGTCCACTTCGGGGTCATTCTGAGCAAACAGATTTTCAATGGTGAAATCGAACTGAAGCCCGGCGGAGATTCCTGCGAAGATTAAGGTAATTAAAAAAAGAACTATCAGGACAGTTTTGGGGTGATCAATCTGCCATTTGATAAGTCTGCTAAGTCCTTGTTTCATCTCTATATAATTTTTCAGCTTAGTGCCATGATAACTTAATTGAATATTTATTGGCGCGAAGTTACTCCTATAAATTGGGATGTTCCAAATGAAGATAGTGTAAAACCTCGCCTTGTGTCTGAAGTTCTATAGAGTTAAACTGACTTACAGGGAATGCAGAAAAGAATTTTCAATTTAGTTGCGATTCTGATTCTCTTCCTGTCCAACTGCAATTCGAGTCAGGAAGAACAGGTGAAGACTGTCACTTCTGACAGCAAAATCCCACCAATTGAAAGAGTCAATTCAGAAAAAAATTCCAACATTAAGCAAAATAATAATTTCCAAATAAAGGAATCCGCAATGAACCGACTGGCTTTCGAAAAGAGTCCGTATCTCCTTCAGCACGCCAACAATCCTGTTGATTGGTATCCGTGGAGTGAGGAGGCATTTGAAGCTGCCCGGAAGCAGGATAAACCTATTTTCCTCTCCATCGGCTACTCCACCTGCCACTGGTGCCATGTCATGGAACACGAATCATTTGAGGACGATGAAATAGCCGCCCTGATGAACGAGTATTTCATCTGCATCAAGGTTGACCGGGAAGAGCGGCCTGATATTGACAACATCTACATGACAGTCTGCCAGATGATGACCGGTAGCGGCGGCTGGCCGCTAACCATCATTATGACACCGGACAAGAAGCCGTTTTTCGCCGGAACGTATTTCCCCAAAGAGAGTCTTCCGGGACGGACAGGCATGCTAGACCTTATCCCTAAAATTGCCGAAGCGTGGCAGACACGTCGTCCAGAAATTATGGAATCGTCAGAGAAAATCACCGATCGTCTGCAGGCCTCATTCGCTCCACGAGGAACAGAATTACTTGGTGACCAGACACTTGAAAAAGCGTACTCAGATTTCCTCCAGCGTTTCGATCATACCTACGGTGGATTTAAAGGCCAACGTAAATTTCCAATGGCTCACAATCTCATTTTTCTCCTCCGTTACTGGAAGAGAACTGGCGATAAGTCGGCGCTGGAGATAGTAGAAAAAACGCTGCAGGCCATGCGGAAAGGTGGTATCTATGATCACGTAGGATTGGGCTTCCACCGCTACTCAACCGACCCTAAGTGGTTCCTCCCTCATTTCGAGAAAATGCTATACGACCAAGCCATCAATGCCATGGCATATCTGGAGGCATACCAGGCCACCGGCAAAGAGCAGTACGCCCGAACTGCCCGGGAAATTTTCTCTTACGTCCTGAGGGATATGACTTCCCCGGAAGGTGGTTTCTATTCCGCCGAGGATGCCGACAGCGAAGGCGAAGAAGGTAAGTTTTACCTCTGGACTAAAGAAGAGGTTAAGGAAATTCTGGGTGAACAGGACGGAACACTATTCGCCGAAGTATACAACTTGAAAGAAGAGGGCAACTTTCGTGAAGAATCTACGGGTCATTCCACTAACAGAAACATCCCATACTTGACAACATCCACTATCCAACTGGCGAAACGGAACAACCTCACTGAAGAATTATTTCTTACCAAAATTGAATCACTGCGACAAAAACTGTTTGTGGTTCGGGAAAAGCGTATTCACCCGCTAAAGGACGATAAAATTCTCACCGATTGGAACGGCCTGATGATCACCGCCTTCGCCAAAGGAGCACAGGCACTGGGCGACGAGCAATACGCTGAAGCCGCCAAGAACGCCGCTGATTTTGTACTGTCTACTTTACGTCAGCCGGATAGGCAACTGCTGAAGCGGTACCGCGAAGGGGTCGCCGCCCTCCCAGCGCATTTGGAGGACTACGCTTTTATGATTTGGGGACTGTTGGAACTTTATCAGACGACGTTTGAGATCGAGTATCTGCAGCATGCCATTGACCTAAACCAAACTATGCTAGACCTTTTCTGGGACGAGAATAGCGGCGGGTTCTTCTTCACGGCTGACGACGGCGAGAAGCTTATCGTACGCACCAAGGAGATATTCGACGGCGCCATCCCCTCCGGTAATTCCGTGGCAGCCCTGGACCTCCTCCTTATCGGTCGTATCACCGGTAATGCCGAACTGGAGAAGAAAGCTGCAACTGTGGGGAAGGTCTTCTCAGCCCAAGTAAATCGGTCCCCCATGGGTTATACACAGCTACTCCTTGCTACCGAATTCGCCATGGGACCAGCTTACGAAATTGTCATCGTGGGCGATCCCGGAAGTACAGACACTCAGGTGATGACACAACTGGTGCAACGTCAGTATGTTCCCAACCGCGTGCTACTTTTTAAGTCTGCCGGTGCGGACGGCGAAAAGCTGGCCAAACTGGCGCCGTTTACAGAAACTCAGTACACCATTGACGGCAAAGCGACAGCATTCGTCTGCCAAAACTACGCCTGCAAGGCGCCGAGTACTGAACTGGAAGCTGTGGAGAAGGCGTTGAAATAGCAAAAGCTGTTAGAGAATCAGGAGTGAATTGTGGGTTGGACCTAAATGGAACGAAGGAATATTGTTTTCTTTACCTTTTTCTACAATTAAACCATTCATCTGTTCAACTTCAGATTTCCGTTGTTTATAGACATCTTGAGCCATTGATTTTGCCGATAAAATATTTAGCTTGCTTTTATTTTGTCACTTCACCTTGAGCATGTTTAGAGTAGTTTTCCTGTACAATCAATATCTGAATAGGTAAGTTCGTTGGTAAGATAGCCACAAGATATGGATGAATTTCTAGAAGCAGCAATTGAGGAAGCTAAAAAGGGACTGGCCGAGGGTGGCATACCCATCGGTTCAGTGCTAGTAATCGACGGAGAAATCATCAGCCGGGGACACAATCAGCGTGTACAAAAGGGAAGTTCAATACTCCACGCCGAAATAGATTGCATGGAGAATGCCGGTCGTCTTAAAGCATCCGATTATCGTCGTGCGACTTTGTATTCGACACTATCTCCTTGTGATATGTGCAGCGGAACTGTACTACTGTACGGGATTCCTAACATCGTAATTGGTGAGAACCGAACATTTCGGGGACCGGAAAATTATGTTCAATCTCGAGGAGTTAAGATATTGGTTAATGATAATCGAGAATGTCGACTCCTCATGGAGAAGTTCATCAACGATCATCCAGAACTTTGGAATGAGGATATTGGTGAAAACTTTTAACGATTAACTGTTTACAAAGACCTAAATTGTATGTAATATTCCTATAAGCGCTTATTGACATTCCCCCGGTTGGTGCAGGCATTTTTTGGAACCTACAACTAATACAAAATGGGAACTGTACTCCGGGTGCTGAAAACAGGCCTTTTCTCCCGATTCATCGGGAGGGTCAAGGAAGTTTGATCCATCCGGGAGGTACCCACCGTGATGAAAATCGCGTTCCAATAAAGCCCATCAGCCGGGGGATCTTTTATTTAAAATTTCCGTTTCGTCAGCTTGAAAAAATTATCCTGAGCTGCTTCTCAAACGCTTCCCGCCCGTCAGCATCAAAAAGTACAAAATTCACCTGCTCCAGTACTTTCGCAGAAGCAAGATAGTCTACCGTCTCCCCTATCATGATTTTGGCACAGTGGTGGATTTCGAAGCCGCCTACGCCTGTCCCGATAGCCGGAAAAGCCAACGACCGAATGCTATTCTCCTCCGCTAACTCCAGACATCGAACAGTCACATTACGCAAGATATCTTCACTAGTGTGAAGATCTTGCCCCATGCCGGCAGCGTGAATGACATATCTTGCTGGAAGTCCACCTCCAGTTGTGATCACAGCATCACCAACCTCTATAGGTCCTTGAGCGACAGCTTCATCCTCGATAAGTTGTCCCCCTTTCCGCTTGATGGCTCCCGCCACACCGGCTCCCATCCAGAGGTAGTTGTTAGCGGCATTAACGATAGCGTCAGTCGCTTGAGCGGCAATGTCGCCTTGCATGATCGCCAGTTTGGCCCGGCCAATATTCAGTTCCATCTTACTCTTTCCCACCATTTCTGCTCGCCAGCGCTTTGAGTTGTTCCACAATCACTTTCGCTCCCCGAATGGTAAGATAGACACCGTCGTCTTCATAGCTTGACTCTAACACATCTGCTGTTTCAAAAACTGTGGCAATCTCCTTTCCTCGACCTGGATCAAATACAACTTTTGCAGTTTGAAACGTCTTTTCCATTTGCTTTAGAATGGCACTCTGAAGAACGTCAAGACGGAGGTGACTCAGAGCAGAAATGAAAACTGCTTCCGGAAATCGCTCCTTCAACCCTCGAAGTTCCGTTTCTTCCATAAGATCAACTTTATTAACAACCAATAAAATATCCTGATTGCGAGCGCCAATTTCACTTAGAACTTCTCTGACGGTCTGCAACTGCTCATCCAACAAATGTGAACTTCCGTCCAGCAAAAGAAGCAGCAGATCTGCTTCCAGTACTTCTATAAGAGTAGAGCGAAAAGAGGCTACCAGAGCATGAGGTAATTTCCGTATGAATCCGACTGAATCACTTAGAAGAATACGATGATGATCATCGATATCCAAAGTTCGTATGGTGGTATCCAACGTGGCGAAAAGCTGATCCTGTACGAACACATTTGCGCCAGTGAGAGAGTTCATGAGTGTAGATTTTCCTGCGTTTGTATACCCCACCAGAGCGACTCGGAACAATTCCCTTCGGCGCTTTGACTGTGTCGCCCGCTCAATATCTATTTTCTTCAGATCTTTCCTCAATTTGGCTATACGATCCCGAATAATTCGACGATCCACCTCAATCTGAGTTTCGCCGGCGCCGGCTCGAGTTCCGATACCGCCCATTTGCCTCTCCAAGTGAGTCCAGAGGCGAGTGAGACGAGGCAAGAGGTATTGCAATTGCGCCAGTTCCACTTGAGTTTTCGATTCCCGAGTCTTAGCGTGTCGCTGAAAAATATCGAGGATGATGCCTGTCCTATCCATCACTTTGATGGATTCTGCCAGCTTAAGAAAATTGCGGATTTGCGATGGTGAAAGTTCGTCATCGAAAATGATAAGCTGCACACCCAGCTCCTGAGCCTGCTGAACAATTTGCTGAGCTTTCCCCTTACCGATGAAGTACGTTGGGTTCACCCGTTCTCGCCTCTGAATATACCGTCCTACAACTTCCGCGCCAGCGGTCTGAGCGAGGAGTGACAGCTCATCCAGATGTTCTTCAATAAGCGCCTGGGTCATACCAGGTAAAATAACCCCTACCAAAACTGCCTTTTCGTGAACGATAGATTCTCTCTCAATCATTTGACTTCACATTTCTCACGCGACCGATCCAAGTTTCCGTCAGCAGAACTGCAGCAGCTGTCAGAATAAAAAGAAACCATAATTCCGTTCCCCGCCTAGCTTCCGTTACGGCAGTAACTATATCCTCTTCAGGAGTTATAACCCGCCCACCTGGGAACAATTTGTCAAGTTCTCCAACTGGAAATCTTCTTGAAGGATCTTCAGACTCAGGAATATTAGCAACAAACGACATCACTTGTTTTCCGTCTGATAGCAGGCGATAAATACCAGGATCATTCATATCATCAATTGTTACCCTCTCATTTCGATAATTAGGAATCAGAAATAACCGATCACCAGACGGTTTGACCATTTCTATTTCTGTTGAGAGGTACTCTTCTTCCAGAGGAAGCTGGACATTCTCTCCCACAACAAACATGAACAATGCATCATCTCCAGCCACCAAAGCAATCAGCAGACGGTGCAGAAGAGGCAAGAAGAGTCCTGAAGTGGGCAGTGACGACCACTTCATCGTAAGCGGGATTGAAAAGACGAATGCATTATTTTTCTCAGAGTGAAGAAGTAGAGGAAAATCGTTTGACATAGTGAGTATAGCTTTACTTTCCTTTTCTGGAACAATCCTCAGCGATCCATAAATTTCAGGCATCGTACGGTCTAAATCTCGGATTGAGAGCCCCTCAATTATTGGATGAAGATTATTTCTTGCTTCAATAGAATAAAAACTACCTTCAGCTACAGAATCGACAACATCTATTTCTTTGAGACCTAATTGATTTAGTAATTGATTTTCTTCGTATTTGCTTTTTTCGCCTAAAAAGGCAAGGATGCCCCCACCTAATTCCTGAAATTCAGAAATCTGTTCGGTAACGAACATACTTATGGGCTCAGGATCCATCAAAATTAGGATATCTGCATCCGACAATTGAAGCATAGAGATTTGGGTAAGATTATGGCGACTATGCTGTATAAATACAGAATCACTATTCATTGCATCTAACGCCATCTCCATAAGTGATATTTGTTCATCCGAACTACCAGAAATAATACAATTAATTTTTTCAGGTACAGAAAATCTAAAATATCGCTCATTATCGTATCTGTAATGATCCGTCGGAATAATGATAGTTCCCTCTACAGTCTCACTACGAGATGGGTAAGCCTGAAAAATGAATTCTTTCAACTTTCCGGCCGGAATGTCTGAAACAGCATGCCCTACGGGAGTATCCCCAAAGTAAAGCTCGACAGATGTATCTTTCAGATCTCCATCGCCTTGATTTTCTATGGAACATTGAATTTCCACAAGTTGTCCTACAACCCTTAATTCAGTCAGAATTTCACTTTCCTTGATGCTCAGGTTATCACCGGCTTTATCTGATGGAAATAGAAAAACATGCCAATTAGAAGATGTGCTTTGTCCTACTTCACGGAATTGCCAATTAGCCGGTGCTGTAGATGGAAGATCACTGAACAGGTAGAACTCACGATTGGCGAAAATATCACCCCCTTCTGCTTCCCAGGCAGTCCTTACAAGAATGGAATCTATGGCGTTCCATAAGTTATCGTCGTCGGCAGATTCGTGGATGGACTCCAGATGACCGGCTGCCACATCAACAGAATGAAACTTGCCAGAGTATATTCTCTTCAATGGATTTGTTTGCCAAAGTTGAAGATGCATCTCACCTTCTACTGTTTGCAAAATCTCTTTCACGTTCTCTTTTGCCATAGTCAATAAAAGTTTATCGTCTGCATTAGATGCACACATAGAGGCTGAATTATCAATCAGAAAAATCATTTGAGTGGACTGACTGTACCCCACAGGAAAATATCCGGTTTTCACAGGACGAGCGAATGACAAGACAATAAGGATTATAGCTAATGTCCGAAGAAGAAGCAAAATCAACTGTCTAATTTTCAACCGTCGAATTGTTTCGTGCTCTAATTCTTTGATAAATTGAATTGAGCTGAAATCAACTGTTTGAGTTCGACGAATACTGAAAAGATGAATTAACAGGGGAATGGCTGCGGCAATCAATCCCCATAAAACTGAAGGGACCAGAAAACTCAAGTAAAGAGCCTCATGAGAGAAAGAGTTATACCTGCTGACATGGGAATAAGAAGATTATCATTTACCGGCGAGGGGATCAACTCCACTAAAGTCGTAAACACAGCAGCAACAACTGCCTCGGTACGAGGAATTCCCGGAACCAACAATGCTAAAGCAATTGCAATTACAAGAAAGGTAACCGTACCTTGGACTGACTTTCCCAGAAGTGAAATGCTCCCCCACTTTCTCCCTACAAGTGCAGCAGTAGAATCAGACAGAGAAAGTACAAGCATGGCAAAAATAGCTACCTCTTTTTCAAATATTAGGATAGCGATAAATGCTCCCAAAAAAGAAAAAGTAGCGCCGGTAAATTTCTCAGATTCCTCATCTCGAACAATTTTTCTGAAAATCACTTCGTAAATACGAGTAAAAAATGGTATATACATCCTGAGGATTTCCAGTAAAATCATAATTAGAACAACTGTACCCAACAGAAAGAGCATCTCTACTCTAGTAAAAAAATACATATAACTTAGAGGAAAAATAGCTGATCCATAATGGACCAATTTCCGGACAATTTCATGCTTGTATTCCAAAAGATTCGTCCTAATCAGTTAACCTGTTTCTCAGGTCGGACATATCAATAAAACTTAATGTCGAATCAATCGGTAAAGGTTTTCTAAGTACCGTTCCGGGTTCGACACTCTGCCTTAGAACCGTATTGGGTATTTTATCCTCATCTTGTTCACGACTGATTTTCCCGACTCTAAGCCCTTCCTTCGCCAATTCCTTTTTAGCTTCCGCCAGTGTAATTCCAATCATATTGGGTACTTCAAAGAAATCTGGCGGTCGGCCTAAACTCACTCCAAGTTTAACACCACTCCCTTTTCGCAAGAGATTACCTGAATTGGGGTTTTGCCAACGTACAACATCCAATGGTACTCGAGTGTCATAATCTTTAAGTAGAGTATCCATATGAAGCCCAATTTCATCTATCTTCAATTGAGCGTGACGCAGAGATTGACCTACTAACTTAGGTACTTTGACCATCTTTTCCTCTTTAGCCACAGTCAATCGCACTTTACGTCCCGGCTTTACTTTTCGCCCAGCTCTAGGATATTGATCTAATATAGTCTCAGGAGGATATTTACTGGTGTACTTAACAAATTCCACTACAGCTTTAAGATCATATTTATTCAACTCCTTGCTCGCCTCTTCAAATGTCATCATTGGCCCAGATTTAGTGGTCTGTCCACTCACATCGGGTAACGATATAACACGACTGCTTGCTACATACATTGGCATTGTTATTTTGTCGAATGCAATAAATGCTATGCCTGCAACTATCAAAAATGCCCCTATAATTCTGAAAATAGTTCTAATCAACATTTTTGCAAAATAACTCCAAAGACTCCATCCATACCATCACGGGGGGGGAAAGTCGAAACAGCTCTACGATCATCTATGAAAGGAAGCAACTCAGTTTTTTGGGGCTCCACGATCTCGAAGTCATTTCGTTTTTCCAGAAACATATCAATCACATCCCAATTTTCCTCAGATTCCATTGAACATGTAGAGTAGATAATTCGACCATTAGATGCTACAAAATTCGTCATATGACGAAGAATTTCCAACTGCAACAGTTGCATTTCCTGCAGATTCTCCAGTGACCTCCGCCAGCGGAGATCAGCACGTTTAGACATTACTCCGGTACCCGTGCATGGTGCATCAATGAGAATTACATCACTTACTGGGTATTCATCTTTTGTGGCATTCTTGACATTCACAGTTACATACGAGATTCTTAGACGTTCTAATGTTTCACGTACTTTTTCAACTCTTACTTCATCGCTATCTGACGCTAGGATAGAAACAGTTTTTTCAAGATTTACCGCAAGAGCAGCAGTTTTCCCACCAGGAGCACAACAGACATCTAATACCGTATCTTCAGAGCTAGCTTCTACCAATAATGTTATCAAAATTGCCGAAGTATCTTGTACGATGAACCAACCTTTCCTATAACCTTCACTCTTCAAAATTGGTGATAAAGAATCCACATGATATAAATTATTCATGACTGGACTCTTTCTCATATTGACACCCAAACTCGTCACTTCTTCTTCCCACTGAAGCGTATGAACTTGTTCAGGATTC
>MDSZ01066893.1_pt1 | contig 29874 bp, 28 predicted proteins | sample 811201 | NCBI WGS metagenome assembly MDSZ01 (sample SAMN05326647, study PRJNA326480) | marine metagenome | isolation source: seawater | place: Indian Ocean: North | collected 2010 | reverse complement strand
TCTTCCATGTCTTAAGACAAAGTACCATCGGCGCAGAAAGGCTTGACTTCCGAGTTCGGAATGGGATCGGGTATAACCCTTTCGCAAAAATCACCAGGCAAAAGTGTTATAAGGAAAATTTAACAATAAGCAATCAAAAAAATTTAACGATTTTCTTAAACTTTTGGAAACAATTTATAAATATGACATTTCTAATAAAAACAAAAATAATTTTTATCTGAAAAAATTATTAACTATATCTGTTATTTTTTAAAATGATGTAATTTAGTGTTAATACTTTAATTTAAATTAAAGTTATATAAACTTATATTAATGTTTAAAATCATTTCTAAATTAATTAGATATCCAAATCGTTTTTTAATAAAACTAAAATTTTTAAAACAAAAAAAATTAAATGATAAGTTTTCTATAATATACAAAAAAAACTACTGGGATGACCAGGAAAGTATTTCTGGTCCTGGGTCTAGTCTTAAAAATACAAAAAATTTAAGATCAATGCTAAAAAAAATACTTAATAAGTACAAAATTAAAACTATTTTGGATGCTCCTTGTGGGGATTGCAACTGGATAAAATTTATTTTTAAAGAAAAAAAAATTAAGTATGTTGGAGCTGATATTGTAAAGGAGTGTATAGATAATAATAAAACTCGGTTTAAAAATAAGAATTTAGAATTTATACAAATGGATATTACAAGAGATAAACTTCCATTAAGTGACCTTTTAATTTGTAGGGATTTTATGTTCCATCTAAGTTTTAAAGACAATTATAGATTTCTAAAAAATATAAAAAAAATAAATTCAAAATATATTTTAATTTCAAGTCATTCAAAAAATAAAAGCAGCAACATAAATAACAAAGATATTAAATCAGGAGATTTTAGGAAAATTAATTTATTTGAATCGCCTTTTAATTTTAACACTAACTACAAAATAGCAATAAAAGATTATTGTGACGGTGTTGAAAAATACTTAATTTTATTTGAGAAAAAAGAATACAAAAAATTTTTTGAATGTATGAAAATTTAGATCTTCCTTAGCCACAAAAAAATACCAATAGGGTAAAAGTAAATTACATTTAAATAATTATTAAAAAAACTACCTGATGTAATAAGTGGCCACAAGGTGATTAAAATTGAGGAAATTATACAAATTTCTTGAAAAGAAAATAAATTTTTGTTTTTAAATAATTTTAAAAAAATATGTTTAGCTGACAAATAAGAAATAAATATAAACAAGAAAAAAACCATAAAAGTTCCTAAGAGACCCGTTTCAGCTAATAATTGTACATAAGTATTATGAGGATGTGAGGTACACACATAAGGTGGAACTTGAAATTTTTGATTATTATTACAATGCTGAATGTAATTTTTAGGTCCAACACCCAAAATTGGGTTTTCCTTAAATAGATCCCTAGCAATTAAGAAATGGCCTTTATAAACATAGCTACTATTTACAGAAGTATCACTTAAACCAAGCTGATCTTTAGTATACGATATCATTCTCTCTTGAATAGAGGGTGAATTCAAATTTATTATAGTAATAAATATAAAAGATACAAAAAATGTAATTGCAATATTTTTTGAATATTTATTTATCATTACAATTAAGTAAGTTATCGATAATATTGTGAGAAAAAAAGCTGCTCTTTCACCAGTTAAATATATTAAAATGATCGTAAATATTAAGAATATGCTAAATAAAAAAATATTAATATTTTTTTTTGAGTAATTGGTCATAAAAAAAACACCAATCAAAATCGGTAATAGCCTTGAGAGATAACTGCCTAAAATTAACTCTTCACCAAAAAAACTAGACAGTCTAATACCCTGCTTTGGAAGACCAATTATATTTTTCCCAAAAATATATTGAATAAAACCATCAATTATTAAAGTCAAAAAGCAAACAAGCAATGACAAAAAAATATATCTTATAATTGATTTATTTTTTGACAATAAATAGTAAACAGCTAATCCAAAAACTCCGAATCTAATATAAAAAAAAGATTTGATTGATGAAATTAATTTAAAATCAGACAGTATTGAGCTTATTAAACAAATTAAATAAAATGCAATAAAATATTTAAAATAAATATTATTGAAATAATTAAAATTTTTATTAATCACGCATTGTGTTAGAAATATAATTGCTATGATAGTAATTGAGAGATCAGAAAGAAATGGACCTGTTATTAAAGAGAAGGGTAAAAATACAAGAATAATTGAGGGTATTCGCTCAAAAAATATTTGTGATTTATTCATTTGATTTGCTCAACTCTTTAACTGCATAAAAATAAATAATTACAGTGAATGGAATAAAAAATAAAGTTGGCAATTTCATAATATTTGAAAATATTATTGGAATAAATGATAATACCAAATAAATAATAATCGTATTGGTTAAGCTTATTTTTTTCAATAATAAATGATGGAAATGATTTAAATCTCTTTCAAAAGGATTTTTTTTTCTTAATAATCTCAATATTACTAATCTAACCATATCAATACCCATTATTAAAAAAATAGAAATTACTTCAAAAACATCTATTTGAATAAAATAATTCTTGTTAATTAATTTATAAATAAAATAGGCAGATAAAAGACTAGCCCCTGAATTTCCTAAAAAAATTATATTTTTATAATTAAAATAGATTAAAATGGTTAATGTCAAAACAATAGCAAAATCTAGAATATCAAGAGGGATATTAAAAATTAAATAATTTGTTAGCAACAATGCAAATATTGAAAAGGATATAAGTAAACAATTTATTCCATCAGACATATTTATAGCAATGAACATCAATAAAATACAAAAAAGTGTAACAGGTATTTTTAATTTACCAAAATAATATTCATTATTTGAAATTTCGAAATAAATTTTATGTATTAAAAAACTTTCATCTAAAAATATTAAAATAGAAGAAAAAATAATTACTAGTAGAATTTTATAGTTAGAATTTAGATTAATTCTATCATCAATTAAACCTAAAATAAAAAAACTTGTTAAATAAAATAACTGATAATGATTTAAATATAAATCTTTATAATTTATAAATAAAAAAATTAATAAAATTAAAAAAATAATTGCTCCACCTAATAATGCAACATTATTTTTATGAATCTTATTTTTGGAAGGCCTATCAACCAACCCAAATTTGTTAGCCAAATATTCACAATTTTTAGATATGACAAATATTGCAATTATACTTATAATAACTGAAAGAATCATAAAATATAATTAGGTTTATATTAAAATTTTTAAAATAAAACTTTTTTGTAATACTATTTATTTTACTTTTAATATTTTTTTTATATCGCCTATAAAATTATTAAATTTCAATTCAGAGTAAACTTTAAAATTTGAAATTTTCAGTATTTCAGACTTTGTAAATTTTTTAAGTATTAAATTATTTAAATTTTTTGGGTTTTCAATTCTTTGAGGAATTCCAATCATCTCCATTAAACCTTTCACTTTATATGTATCACTTCTAAAAGTATAAAACGGTTTCATTAAAGCCAAACAAATAAAAATTCCATGAAATCTTCCTGTAATAATAAATTTTGAATCCAGAATTTCATTTATAAACTTTTGTAAATATAAATTTTTTAAATAAAGATAAATGTTTACTAAAAAATTAATTTTTATTTTTAATATAAATTTAAATACAAAAAATCTAATATATCTCAAATAATTATTATATAAAATTGGAATATATTTATAATTTTTAAAATCTGCATAATTGAAAAGCTTATGTGAAATTTTTTTAATTGAACTATCTGTAACAATAATTTTATTTTTATTTTTTTTTCCTTTTATTTTTAATAAAGATAACAAGTCTGGAAGAATTGATGAATTAATCTTATTTTTTTTTAAATAATTAAAAGAATATTTTTCTCTTACATAAATTTTGTCAACCAATTTCAATATTTTAATATGTTTGTTCCTTAATGAAGAAATAGTACTATTAAAAATTACAACAGGAACATCATATTCAGTTTTAATTATCCTAATAAAATTTATGATTTCATCAACCTTGTTTTGATCTGCATTTTGTTTTCCATGAATTATTCCCTCGCCATTTATTAAAACTAAATCGAAACTATTTACTGATTCTATGAAATCTAATGCATTCTGCTCTAGGTATATTTTGTTTTTAATAAAAAGATTATTTTTTTTAAATAAGTAATAAATTGATTGCATAAGTAGTGTACAACCATGATGACAAGTTAATGAAGTGTCATTTACTAGCAGAATATTTTTTTTCATGAATTAATTCCTGAAACTAGGAATATAAAGCTTTGATGATTTTATTATTTCTTTATATTTAAGTAGTTTAGAATATTGAAATTTAGTTTTTTTAATATTTTTATTAACTCTTATATACCAGGAATTATATATGTGTTTTTTTTTATTTGAGTCTGTGATGTATAATTTTAATTTATTTTGCAATGCAAACTGATCAATTATAATTTTATTAAGTTCCCACTTTGAGTCATAGTCATCACCTGATAGGATACCATTTGGTTTTATTTTTTTCGACCAATCTAAAATTGTTTGTCCATAATTTTGACCCGTGTGTGCGTATCCATCAAAATAAATAAAATCAAGTGACCTATCTGGAAATAGATCTAATGCATCTTCAAATCTCATATTTATAAGTTTATAATTACTAAATATATCAAGCTTTTTAAGTGCAGATTTATATTCTTTTTTATTGTGTTGATTAAGTGAATAAGAATCAATCCCAAATAATATTTTAAATTTTTTAGTTTTTAATAGTTCTTTGCTAAAATCCCCTTTTGCAACACCTAATTCAACACCAATTAAATTTTTTTTTTTAAATAATTTTGGTAAATCTTCTCTATAGAATTTTTTTTTTTTCATATTTTAGAATTCTCTAATACATTATAATTAAATTTTAGAAATGATTAATTAATTTTTTATCTGCTTTCTTAATATATTTATATATTTTAATATAATCCTTTATATAGAAATTAGTTATATTTGAAAATATTAAACCCAAAAAGCTTAAATAATAAAAAAATAAAATTTTAAAATTTTTATTTTTTAAATAAATTAATCTTAGATAATAAAATCTTCTAAAAATATTTTCTTTAGAATTTTTTTTTAAATTGTCAAAAGCTTCAGCATTAAAATTAATATATAAATCTAAATTTTTAAATTTTTTTCTAAGATTAATATTGAATTCTACATCTTCATAATTATGACTCACAAGATTTTCATCAAATATACATTTTTGAAAAATTTTTTTATTAAAACAGGTTATGCCTCCTGGGAGTTGGAAAACTTTAGCATACAAATTCTTATTTTTTAAATTTTTGAAGTTTTTAAAATAATACCTATTATCTCTAAATATATTAAAATTAAAAAAAAAATATATTGTATCTCTTATAAAATTACCGTCATAGTTAGATATAACTCCACTTACACCGTGAGCTTTTTTTTTTGAAATAAGGGTGATAATTTCAAAAAAAAACCTCTTCTTAAGAGTTATATCATCGTCAATAAAAAAAACATATTTTGTATCTACATATTTCAAAGAAATATTTTTTGATATTGTAAGACCTTTTTCTATTAAGTTTCTTATTATTTTATATTTATTATATTTTTTAATCTTAAATAAATTTACAATTTTTTTATATGTTAAAAAATCATAATTTTGGTCAATAATAATAATTTTTTCCGGAATTAATGAATTTTTAAAAACACTTTCTAAACACTTCTCTACTAAATTGGGTCTATTTAGAGTACACACAACTAATGTAAATTTTTCTATCATTATAATTTATTAATAATTTTTTCTAAATAATTTAAGTCATATTTTTGGAAATAGTTATCTCTATATTTTTGAAAGTATTTTTTTAAATTTTTATTTTCTTTATTTTTTATTATATTTTTTAAACCTGTATGACTTTTAATTTCATATCGCTTGGGATAGTATTTATCAAATACATTTTTGCCATTATCAATTTTAAAAAAAAGTGGAACCACATTAAAATTTAAACAAGTGAAACAGACTGCACTTTCAGTAAAAAGTAAATATCTTGCTCCTGCTAAATCCTTGTCTAAATTTTTATAGGATAATTTAATATTTTTATAATCACTTACCTGATACTTTATTTTATTAATTAAACTCGAATTATTTATTGAAATCGGGTGTGGCCTTAATATAATTTTTAATCCCTTATATTTTCTTGCAAAACCTTTAATAAAATTAATTACAGTTTTCAATTTATGATCATCAGCATCAAGTGCAACTAATAAATCATTATTTTTAGTAAATTTTTTTTTGGGTTTTATAAATTTTGCAGATCCTAAATTTATTATTTCCGAAAATTTAATTTTTTTTTTTAATAATTTATTTGGAATTTTTCCAGATGAAGCGATAAAATCGGGGTTGTAGTCTTTTTTTAACCTATTGAACATTCCATATTGGTTTTTCTTTATTATTGAAAATTGATAAGCTATTGAATTTATATTTAATCCGCTATTTCTACATAAATGCACCAATAATCTCTCCCAAGCATGGCCCTCATAGGTAAAGATTATTTTTTTTGTTTTGTAAAATTTTAATATCTCGTTTAATTGAAAATAAAATTTTAAATTTGAAATTATAGAAAAAAAATCTATGACATTTAAATTTTTACCTAAAATAGAATATTTGTTTGTAAATAAAAAAATTAAAATCTCCTTTAAAAATTTGAAAATTATAAGTAATTCAATTTTATAACTGGCTCTCTTAGACAATATTATAGAGTTCTTAGTTTTAATTTGTTTTCTTATTTTTTTTGAAGGTAATGATGTAAAATTTCGAAATATTGTAAAAGTATTGATTTTTTTTTGATTAAGACGGTAAGCTAAATCTCCAAAGTATTCATCATGATTTAACTTATATTTTGAAATAATGTTGGAAATTATAATTACATCAATCTTTTTTTTATTTGGGCTATATTTATTTGAAAAATCAAAAATAATGGCCATATATTTTTTTAAAGAAGAGTAAAAATTTATTTTTTTTTATTTTCTAATATTTCATAAGTAGAATGTAATTTTGATATAGCATATGAGATAACGTTTGATTGATTTGATAATAAAAAATTTTTATATAATTTTTTTTTAAATTTCATTAAAATTCATATTCAAAAAACTCAATATCTTTTTTGCAATACTTATAAACTTTATCTTTTGTTTTATTATTATAATACTCTCTATAATAATTATGATCAGATTTGTTCAAATGCACTAGCATGTCCTTTTTGTTAAATAGCTGAGAAGAGATCTTGTTAAAATCATTGTTTATATTTTCGAATTTAATCAATTGATTCAAGCAAAAATTTTCATTTTTATCAGAACAAAATTTGTACTGATTTACGGTATGTAAATTATTTAGAAAGTCATAATCTAAGAATGTATCAAAATCAAAGTTATTAAATTTATTATCTATTTTTTTTGAATAAAAATATCTTGAAACCATTCTATCCCAAGGATTCCTAACAACAGCAAATTTTAAATAACTTGAGAAAATTTTATCTTCAATTATATCTTGAAATTTATAACAAGGAATATGTGAGCTAAAAAATTTCATTTTTTTGTGTCTTAGTGAAAAATAGAAATTGTCTTGAGTTTTAAATAATTTTCTAAATATATAAGAACCTATTCTTTTAAATTGCAAATTATTTTCTTGTGCTATTAATATTCTTGAAACAGAAACTCCAGCATTTTTAGGTAAATGAAAAAAAATATACTTGTGATGATTTGAAACAACTAGTGACATAAATTATATGATTTAATATAAATTATTTATTATATATATTAATTAATATGAACTACAAGATACTAGAAAACTTTATAGATGAAAAAACTTGTAAAAATTTAATATCTGATGCAAAAAAATACTCTCAAGAGGATCATCTAAAAGTTCAAAATAACAGGCTAATATTACCATCAAGTAGTATTAATTTTTCTAAACTACTTGATAAGTCTAATGAATGGAAAAAACTCCATGATTATCTAAATTCTAAAATTTTTCTTAATATGCTTCAAAAAGAACTGAATATAGAAGATCAAAATATAACTATAACTAATTTTTTTTTTGTTAAAAAACCAAACAGTTTTTTGAAAAAATACAAGATTTTAAATTCAAAAAAAATATCAACAATAGGAACTCTAAATTTATTTTTTTATTTAATTTTTAAACTTTATAGATTTATAGAGAGAAAACTTAAATATTCGTTTTCTACAAAAAAATTTGTAGAACTTTTATATGATTATTCTACTGCACCAAATGGCTATTACAGAGAAATCCACAGAGATTCGGACTCTAGAACATTAGTTTTTTTGATTTATTTAAACGAATTATGTGAAGGTGGTTCTGGTGGTGAATTAAATTTATATAAATATAACAAAACAAATGATAAAATTCCATCTCAACCAAAAAAAGAGAATTGCTCGTTAATAAAATCAATACCACCAAAAACAGGTACCCTAGTTGCATTTTTAAATTCTCATGATAGTTTGCATTCTGTTTCAAAAATGGAAAATCATAGTAATTTAAGGCATTTTTTATATGGATCTTTTACTTTGTTAGGTAAAAAAAATACTTTTTTAGATAAAAGCGACGGAAAATTAAAAACAAATTTTAATATTTTTGAATAATTAATAGATATGAAAGTTAAAGATAAAAATCAGCTTTTATATGAAACTGCAAAGAAAATAATTCCAGGTGGAGTTATGCTTTTTTCAAAAAGACCAGAGAATTATTTACCAAAAAGATGGCCAACATATTTCCAAAAAGCAAAAGGAGCATATATCTGGGATCTAAATAATAAAAAATATCTTGATATGTTTTTTGGAGTTGGTCAAAGTGTTTTGGGTTATGCCAATTCTAAAATTGATAATGCAGTAATCAAATCAAATAAATCAGGAAATATTACAAGTTTGAATTCATTTCAAGAGGTTGAATTAGCAAAAAAACTTATAAAAATACATCCGTGGTCTGGATTTGCTAGATTTGCTAAAACTGGAGGTGAGGCTGGAGCTATTGCAATAAGAATAGCTAGGTCAATCAATAATAATGAAAAATTAGCTATGTGTGGCTACCATGGTTGGCATGATTGGTATCTTGCTGCAAATTTAAAATCAAAAAACAATTTAAATTCCCATTTACTTAAAGGATTAAAATCTATTGGAGTTCCAAAATCTCTTAAAAACACTATTTATCCATTTAGAATGAACAATTATTCTGATTTTGAGAATATTAAAAAAATTAAAAATCTTTCTGCAATAGTTATGGAGGTACAAAGAGAGAAAAAACCTAATTTAGATTTTTTAAAATATATAAGGAAATATTGTACAAAAAAAAAAATTATTTTAATTTTCGATGAATGTACCTCTGGTTTTAGAGAAACTTTGGGTGGTATACATTTAAAATATGGAATTTATCCTGATTTACTTACTTTGGGGAAAGCATTAGGAAATGGATACCCTATTACTTGTGTTCTGGGAAAAGATAAATATTTAAAACATGCTTCAAAAAGTTTTATTAGTAGTACTTTTTGGACTGAAAAGTCTGGATTGTCTGCAGCTTTAGCAACTATAGAATTAATGAAAAAAAACAAAACACATAAAAAAATCATTAAAACAGGAAAGAAAATCAAAGATTTATGGAAAAAAAAATCACAAAAATATAATTTAGAAATACAAATCTATGGATTGGATTCAATACCATGTTTTAAAATTTTAGGTAAAAACTCAAATAAATATAAAACTTTTTTTACTCAAGAAATGTTAAAAAAAAATATTTTAGCAACAAACCAAATATACATATCTATAGTTCACAATACCAAATTAATTAAGAAATATGAAAATGTACTCGATAGTGTCTTTTCAATAATAAAAAAATGCGAGGAAAAAAAATTAAATATAAATAAATTATTAGAAACAAAAGAGTCTACAACGGATTTTAATAGACTTACAGGTTAAAACTTTCAATCATTTACTAATTCTTTAACACTATTAATTACGTATTTTTGTTCTTTAAAACTTAAATCATAATAGAGTGGAATACTTAAACAATTATTGTAATAATTCGAAGCATTTTTTAAATATTTCATGTTGTAGCCCAATTTTTTATAATAAATTTGAAGTGGAACAGGTATATAGTGTACCTGACTTATAATATTAAAATTACGAAGTTTTTTCATAAATTCATTTCTATTGATAGATATATTTTTAAAATCAATATCCAGGATATATAGATGATTTGAACTAAGCTCTCTAAAATTATTTTGAGTTAATTCAATTTTTTTATAATTTTTAAAATTATCATCATAAATTTTAGCTAATTTATATCTTTTATTTAAAAACAAATTTATCCTTTCCAATTGAGAAGATATAAGTCCTGAATGAATATCTGTTTGTCTATAGTGAAAACCTAACTTTGACATTTCATAATACCAAATATTTTTGATATTTTTTGAAGTCCCAACACTAATATTATTTATTATCCCATCTTTTCTTATTCCATGACTTCTTAAAGAGATAAGAATTTGATACAACTTTTTATCATTTGTTGTAATAATTCCTCCCTCTCCACCAGCCAAGATTTTTACAGGATGAAATGAAAAAACAGTTAGATCAGAATACTTACATGAACCAACCATAGCACCACATTCATACTTTGCTCCAAAAGCATGAGCGGCATCTTCAACTATTTTTAAGTTTTTTTTTTTTGATATATTGTAAATCTTCTTTGCATCAAATGCCAAACCTCCAAAATGGACAGGAACTACTGCTTTAATATCTCTCTCTTTTTTCAAATTTTCTTCTAAAATATCAGGACATATGCCCAATGTTTTATTGGATATATCTGTAAAGGATGGTTTTGAATTGCAATATAATGCTGCATTAGATGTTGCCACAAATGTATTTGGAGATGTAATAATTCTGTTATTCTTATTAATATTTATTGCCTGGTAACTTATATGCAGACCAGCAGTCGCACTGGATACAGCAACAGCATATTTAGATCCAACATACTGACTAATTTTTTTTTCTAGCTCATCGATATGCTTCCCTTGAGTTAAAGAACCGCTTAGTAATACATTCTTAACAGCTCTTATATCTGATTTATCAATTGAGTGTCTTCCATAAGGAAGAGTTACAAATAAGTCATCAATTATTTTTCTATCATTTTTCAAAAATTCCTTGATTTGTTTATCTAAACTTGGAATTTTAAAATTAATTATTTTTTTTATTTTTTTATTTGAAAGTGATAGATCATAGCATCTTCTTGTAAATAATTTAGCATTTTTAATTTTACTTTTAAAAAAATAGTCTTTTTCATTTTGAATTTTTTTCAAAAATAATTTACCAAAATTATATTTGGAAATTCTCTCATCCGAAACAATGTTAAATATGCCAATATTATCTTTCTTTATTAAGTAATTAATAATTTTGCATAAATATTTTGAATAAATAGGGGTAAAATAATAATCATTGAAGAGAGTAATTTTATTTTTATCATTAATAGAATTTTGTATTTTATAAATTAGCTGTTTTGAATTTGATGAATGTGAAAAGAAATTTGTTCTTATTATTAAGGCATTTTTGTTATTTTTAACTATTAAATTTTCAGCTTTGATTTTTTGATAGCTATAATTATTTACTTTTGAGGTTTTTAATTTCTCATCTTTATATGGAATATTTTTTTTATATAAATGGTCAGTAGAAATATGTATAAATTTTATTTTTAATTCTAAACAAATTTTAGATAGTATAGATGGTAAAATATAATTTACAAATGCAGTTTTTTTTGGTGACTTTTGACAAAAATCTAGATTTGTACATGCTGCAGAATTTAAAATCAAATCAGGTGAAATACTTTTTATTTTATCTTTAATATGATCTGGATTTTTTAAAAAATCTTTCTCACTTAAATAAATATATTCAACATCAGGAAAATATAATTTTTTTTCGTTGATATTTAATATGAAATTAAAGTCATTTTTCAAAAAATATATAAAATTAGATCCAAGGTTTCCTGAGTGACCAAAAAATAAAAGTTTTTTCTTCAAAATGTTTGTCTTACTTTTATATTTTCAATTTCTTTTTTGAGATATTTTTCATCAATTAAGCTTGTATTGTCTGAACCGTAATAGAAATTATTATTAACTTTTTTTCCTCCTACCTTTATTTTGTCTTCTTTTATTCGCAAATTAGGTAGAATTTCGTAATGTTTTTTAAATTCAACCGTAAACGCAGAATCATCTTTACCAATCATTTGTTCATGAATTTTTTCACCTTCACGTATACCAATTATTTTAATTTTACTTCTTGGGCTAATAATTTTTGCTAGTTTTAATATTTTTATAGAGCTTAATTTTTTTACATAAATCTCACCACCAACCATTTTTTCAAAAGCAAAGGATACAAATTCAACAGCATCTTTTAAAGTAAGAAAAAACCTAGTCATATCTTTGTGTGTTATTGGAAGATAAGTTTTGTCTTTAAGAGATAAAAAAAAAGGAATTACAGATCCCCTTGAACCTAACACATTGCCATATCTTACAACTGAAAAAATTGTTTTATTTGTATTATTTATTTGTGAACAAAATAATTTATCAGAGCATAACTTTGATGCTCCATATAAATTAATTGGACTAGATGCTTTATCAGTTGATAATGCAACAACTTTTTTTACTTTATTAGCTATACTCGATCTAATAATGTTTATTGCACCAAATATGTTTGTTTTGATACATTCCTCAGGATTTAGTTCAGCTGTAGGAACAATCTTGGTTGCGGCAGCGTGAATAACATAATCTATTTTAAAACTTTTAAATACAGAGTCTACTTTTTCACTATCTCGCACATCTCCTATTATAAACTTTAGAGTTTTATTATTTTTGTAATTTTCTTGCATTTTCCATTGCTTCATCTCATCCCTTGAAAAAACAATGATTTTTTTTGGTTTTGATTTTTTTAATATTTCACTAATAAACATACTTCCAAAAGAACCCGTTCCACCAGTAATTAAAATATTTTTGTTTTTAAAATGATAAAAATTATTTTTTTTCATGGTAATTTAATTCACTCCAATTAAGTGGGTCAATAATCTCTAAATCATTTGAGTACAAATTATCTAAGATTTTATTAATTTTAAGTTTATTAAAATTCAGTATCATTTTAAGTTCATTTACTTGTCTAACACCTATTACAATTTTATCAATATTTATATCTTTTAATATAAAAGAAAATAAAATATTTAATCTATCAAGAATTTTTTTTTCCTTAATCTTATTATAAATTTTAGTAAGTTTTAAATTTGATTTAATTTTACTTAATAAAGCTCCTTGAAGAAAAATTGACCGTACTTGGATTTCAATATCTCTTTTTTTTAAGTACGTAAAATATTTTTTTCCTCTTCTATCTACTGCACTATAAGGTATCTGTACTACATCAATTTTATACGAGTTCAAAATTTTCTCAAAATTATAAAAATTATGAAATGAGACACCTATTTTCTTGATTAATTTTTTTTTTTTTAAAATTTCAATTTTATTCAATATCCTTTTTCCGTTTTTTGATAAAAGATTATTTCCATCATGTACGAACACAGTATTAATTTTTATATTTTTAAATTTTTCAATTTTTTTCAAATAAATTGAAAATTTGTTGAAATCTCCCATATCTGTGGAGAGGATTTTAGTATTTAATAAAATCTTTTTTTTAATCGATTTTAATAGGCTTATTTTAAATGGATAAGAATAAGCAGTATCTAATTCAGAAATATTTGATTTGTCGATTTTTTTTAAGATATTAATACTATCTTTAGTTGATAATTTTTTTTTTTTAATATTTGTAACACCATAAGCACTTTGTAACTGTGCAAGACCTAAAATAATTTTTTTTTCATATAGCTTGCATTTCATTATTAAATAATTTTGGCATTTTTTTTCAATGAAAAAACCTGATTTTAAATAAGATTTGATTGCTGGTAAATTTTTTTTATCAACATTTAACTTTAAAAAATAAATCTTTTTTTTTATCAAAAAAGTTTTTATATTTTCAATAACTTCTTGGGTTACACCTATACCTCTAAAGTCTTTGTCTCCTACTAAAATTCCAATCCAAGCCTCATTTTTATTATAATTAATATCATGTATTTTAATATTACCTATGTGCTTTTGTTTAAAGGAGATTGATAAAAAGACAGTATTTTTTCTTTTCAAATTATCTTTAACATTTATTTTTAACTCAGGTAAGTTTTTTGGTTTAAAAGAAATAAACTTTTCTACCTCATCATCGTTAAACCAATTCAAATAATTATTATTTACTAGATTTAATGAAAATTTTTTGATTTTAAATCTTTCTGTTTTGATTTCTTTTATATACATACTTTGTTTAACCAGGTTTCTAAATCCGGTTTATTATTTATTAAATTGTTATCATTTTCAGAAAAATTTGATCTCAATGATACTTGACTAGGATTATAATAAACAGATGGTTTTTTTAAATAATCTGCTATTAAAACTGTTGATGTAAATGGTATTGATATAGATGCATCACAGGCTTTTATTAGACTTTGAGCAGATACTTCATCGTAGAATATCTTAAAACCATCTATTTTTGTTTGTGCGTTTAAAAATTTATTTTTATATTCTGAGTTTATTGAACTTATATCTCTTTTTATTTTATAAAATATTTCAACTTGTTTAAAACTTTTTTTAATTGTTGAAACAACATCCTCAAAAAATTTAGAGCAGTATTCGTAACTATAAATATTTCCTACATGCATAAAATTATAATAAACAAAGTCATTTCGAGGAGGAATATCAAAAATTATAATCCTCTTGTTCTTACTTTTAATAATTGAAATATTTTTTCCCTCAAAAGGTATATAATTATTAATTACTGTTGAATTTATATTTCTCTTTGCACATTTTTCTACCCACTTTCTATGGTTATTATTCCAAAATATATAATTATTCCAACTTTGGATCCTGTATCCAAAAACATTGGGGGCCAGATCTGGATTTTCAACTAAAGGTACTATGTTGGTTGAATAGTAATATAAAAAATCTATCTGGTCGTTATTTTTATTTTTAATTGTCGACCACAATGGTTGAAGAGTCATATTTGACATATTAAACAGCGCATAATCTGGAAGACAATCTTTGTTTAATTGGGCATATTCACAATAAATCAATTCTTTTAATATTAGACTTTTGCTAAAGCCTAATTTGAAAATTAAAATGAGTGAATTTTTAAATGCTTTAATATAATTGATAAGCTTAAGATTCCTTAAAATAAAATTTTTCTTAAATATCAATTTATATGAAAAAATATTTTTATAATTGATTGTTGTATTTTTAATACTTTTATTGTCATGAAAAAAAATAATATTTTTATTAATTTTTTTTTCCTTTATAAAAAAGTTTGAGAACCATTTATAAAAGTCTGGAAGATCATCATTTAGATTTTCTATAGGATAAATATTTGGCAGAGAATCTAAATAAATAATAGTATGATTGTCTTCTTTGATTTTATGTTTAGATAAAAAAAATAAAGACTTTATAATAATAAATAAATTATAAATTAAGAACCCAAATATAAAAATACCCCAATATATTTTAGATATGAAAAAATTAACTCTGAAACCATTATTTTTTATTATAATTAAATATTCTTTAGGTAGAGGATAATAAAAAGAAATTGAGAAACATTTTTCTAAAATTAACTTTTCATTAAAATATTTATTGTTAATTAAATTTTTAAAAATAAACTGACTTAATGTTAATTCATAACTATTTAGATTATTTTTTCTTTTTTGGTATAAATACTTCTCAATATTTTCTTTTAAATTAATTACCTTAGTCTCAATTGTTTGTTTATTGCTTTTTAAAATACTATGAGATTTTAAAATTTTGTTTTTATAATTTATTCCAAATAATAATTTTTTTATTAAAAATTGAATTATGCTTTTCATCTAATTTTAATAAAATTTTTTAAAAATTTATTAATTTGAAAAAGCTTATATGCTTGTCCAAATAGGATAAATGTAGAAAAAATAAATATTTTAAATACAAATATTACTATATTAAATGTCTCGCCAAAATTATTTATTATTATTAGTTGAACAAATGTGATTATTAGAACAAAAGAGCAAATTAAATACATATCTCTTATATGTACTTTTAAATTCATATATTTTTTTGCAAAAAAAATTTGTATTAACATAAAAATTAAAGAAGATAATAATGTTGCTAAAGCAGCACCAACTATTCCAAAATTTTTGATAAAATATAAATTAAAGAAAAAATTTGTTATAACACTTAAGAAAAATAAATTACCCGCTAACCAAATTTTCTTTAAATATATTAATTGAGTACCAGTTACTTTCTGAAAAAAAAGAAAAAAATTATACAATGATAAAATTATGACTACTACACCTGCACCATGATATTTTTTATCAATCAATAAAAAATATATAATGTCATAAAACAAGATTATAAAGATTGCAACTGATGCAGATATGAACAAGTATGGAGTTAAGTAATTTTTTAAATTATGATTCCCAGAAAATAATTTTTTGTTTAATTTTGTAATGAAAACTTTATCAAGAGAAGTAGTAAACTGAAAAATAAAATAGGATATTGATTGAGCTATAGTATATATTCCAGTGTTGGCTACGCCTGCTAAAATAGTTATTAATATTTTATCTAATTTTGTGTTTAATTGTCCAAATAATATCCTAAAAATTAATGGATAAGATACGAATAGTATTTTTTTAACAGCATTAAAACTAAAAATAAATTTTATTGAATTTAGTTGCATAATTAAAATACTTAAAACTAATATAGAATTGGATATTAAAAGAGAGTAAACCAATGACAAAATTTTGTAGCCTAAAAAGAAAAAAATTAAAACAGAAATTATATAAATTATATTTTTCAACATTAGTAAAAAAGAATAAAGTTTACTTTTTTCCTCATTAACCAAAAATGTTAAATAATATTTTGAAATAATATCCAAAGAACTTGCTAATAAAATCAAAAACCAAAAGTTTTTAGTACTTTCTAGTTGGTCCAATTTATAAAAAATTTTATCTTCAAAAATGAAATTAATTAATAAAATTATAGATAATAAAAAAAGAATGAAAACCTGGATAGAACAAAGCAATTGATGTTTTTCATTCTTCGTTTTACATTCAAAGTAATTTCTTTTGAAACCAACCAAGCACCCAAAATTTGAGATAGCCACAAAAAACATAGCAATTGATTGTATAAAAATAAAGTTTCCAAATTCTTTTGGTGAGATTATTTTTGTAATAAATGGATATAAAAATATTGGAACTAAAATTGTAAAAAAATTCAAAAGTATATAGTTTCTTGAAGAACTTATTTCTTTTACAGTCAACATTTATTAACTTTTACTAAATCCTCTAAAAAGAATTTTTGCAAAATTCCAATCTGCTTTTGTGTCAATATCAACAGATCTCTCCAATGGTAATTTATAAGTGTAAATTTTTTCATTAAAGTTAAATTTTCTTTTCTTTAAGTATTCTATGGGAAAACAATAAATTTGCCCTGAGTCGTAAAAACTTGAGATTTTTGATAACTTTTTATCTCTAATTTTTTTTTCATTTGCATTAAAAATTAAATTTTTTTTTATTTGGAAACTCCAACTAATTGGTGCAGGATAAGGTGAAACAGCAATAATTGGTTTTTTATATTTTTTGATTAATCTTTCACACCCTTTGATATCTGTAATTCTCAATAGTGGAGAACACGGCAGAATAATCCAAACTTCATCAAATCTTAATCCTCTTTTCTCATAATTATTTAACACATAATTGATTACTGTCTTTAAAGATGTTTCATCTTTAGACAAATTTTTAGGTCTTAAAAAGTCAACAAAATTTCCTATTATTTGAACTGTTTTTTGTATTCTTTTTGAGTCGGTAGATACATGAATTTTATTAAATATGTTTGATTTAAGTGCGACTTTTAATGGATAATGAATTATTGGTTTATCAAAAAAATTTTTAATGTTCTTATTTTTAATTCTTTTAGATCCTGACCTTGCAGGAATTATTAATAATCTTTTTATTTTTTTCATTTAAAAATTTATTTTATCTCCGGGTTCATAATTTTTTTTTGCTTTAGCACCTATAATTTTTTTATAATATTTTATAGGTGTCCCGGATGCTGGCCTGACAACCTTAATATTTTTTTCGTTAAAAACCTCTCCTTTCTGAATAAATTTTGATACAAAAATTGACCTTCTATACCTCAAAGAATTAACTTCATTTTTTGTTGGTTTTAGTTCAAAATTTCCCAAAACTTTTGGAACTTCTTTACAATTTTTAACAAATTTTTTCATCTCATGTCTATCTAATGAAAAAAAATTATCTACAGAGTTAATTTTTTTGTCTAAAATAAAATGTTTTTCAATAATACTCGCACCTAGAGCTACAGATGTTATTGCAGCAATTACACCTTTTGTATGATCTGAGAACCCTATCTCTAAATTTTTAAATTTATTTTTTAAAGTTACCAAAGAATTAAGATTTGCATCTGAATTATCACAAGGGTAATCAACTGTACACTTAAGAATGGCTATATTTTTATTTTTTTTAAAAATTTTAACGGCATTCATTATTTCCCTTAAGGTAGAGGCACCGCATGAAATAATTACTGGTTTTCTAGTTTTAGCAACTTTTTTTAACAAATTTATATTTGTAATTTCTAGTGAAGCTATTTTATAAGCAGGACAATTTAATTTTTCTAGTTTGTCAACTATTTCCTCACTAAAGGGAGAACTAAAGCAAATAATTTTTTGTTTTTTACAAAAATCAAAAATTTTCTTATGCCATTTAAATGAGGTTTGACCTTTTTTATAAATTTCATATAGATAACTATTTTTCCATTTATTATTTACATTTTTTATTAAAAAATTTTTTTTTTTAACATTTAGAGTTAAATCACTAGGTGAGTATGATTGTAATTTAACAGCATCTACATTACAATTTTTTGCTGCGATAATTGTTTTTTTTAACAAAGAAAAACTTCCATTATGATTACCAGAAATCTCTGCAACGATGAAGGGATTTTTATTCGAAATAGTTCTATTTTGTATTTTCATAAAATTAAAATGACCATTTTAAAATTGTTGTACCAAATACAAAACCTGCTCCTACGCCACTTAGCAGCACGATATCATTTTTTTTAATTTTCTTTTTTTTAACAGCATCATCTAAAGTAATTCCAATTGATGCATCTGCAGTGTTAGCAAATTTATCAACAGTGATGTGGGTTTTGTTCATTGGCAAAGATAACCTATTCATTAAAAATTTTATTAAATTTTTATTCGCTTGATGAAAAATAAAAAAATCAATATCTTTTAGTTCAAGTTTTGCTTCTTTTAAAGCCAGGTTTATATTTTTAGGTTGAAAAGTAACCACCTGTTTCCAAACCTCTAATCCTGATATTTCATAAAACTGTTTGTAATTTTTTTTTTTACCAACAGAGTTAGAAAAACTTGATCCACCTCCTCTCATTCTAACGGAATCATATACAGATGTATTGCTTATTAAAGAAGACCCTAAATGACCATAACCTTTACCTACATTAGAAATAATTGAGGCTGAAGCACCATCACCAAAATATATTGAACTATGAGGATCTTTCCAATCTATATATCTCGATTGCAGAGCAACACCTATAACTAAAATATTTCGAATACTTTTCGAAATTTTTAAGTTATTAAAAGCTATATTTACTGCTGTTTGAAAACCAGTGCAGTTAGCCATAACATCAAAACAACCTGCAAAATTTATTTTTAATTTTTGAGAAATTTTACAAGCTAAAGCAGGATAAATGTAATCTCCACTAAATGTTGAGCAAATAACTTGATCTATCTCATTTTTATTTATATTTGCTGAGTTTATTGCTTTTAAAGCAGCTTTAAAACCCATTTCCGAGGCAGTTTCTTTTTTATCAACGATCCTTCTTTCTTTAATTCCAGTTTTATCATAAATATCTTTTGGAGAAACTTTATTAATTTTTGATAATTTTTTGTTATTTAATATATTCTTTGGTACATAAAACCCAGTTCCTACAATTCCAGGATAAATCATATTACTGTACCTAATGAAATTTCTTGGCCAGTAATAAAATGATTATTTTTTTTATTTAAAAATAAAATTAAATTTACTAAGCAATTTAAGTTTTTATCATCTACTATATCTTGCATCGAAAGTATGGAGTTCTTCCATTTCTTTGATCTTTGTTTTGTATTTTTATTTTCAATTAACATTGGAATGATAACATTGGCATTAATTTTAAACTTAATATTTTCTCTAGCTAAAATTTTTGTAAATGAAGTAATTGCAGCTTTTGCAGATGAATATAGAGAAGATCCTATTAAATTTTTTTTATATGCAATAGAAGAATAATTCACTATCGAACCACCTCCACTTTTTAAAAAATATTTTAGAACTTCTTTATTACACACAACGGTAGACTTGAATGCGTCATTAAAATTCAATTTAAACTCTTTATTTTTATTAAGATTAAAAACTAAACTACCACCCTGTGTAGAGCCTGCTAGACATATCAAAATATCAATTTTTTTTTCTTTCAAATAAATGCTTTCAAACCATTTATTTACAGATTTTTCGTTTGTAGCATCTAAAATTTTATGGCTATAATTCTTATGCCTAAATTGAAATTTTTTTCTTGAACAACCATAAATTTTAATTCCTTTACTTTTTAAAAGTTTTTCTTGAATTGCTTGTGCAATTGCACCATTTGATCCAGTTATACAAATAATTTTCATAGTTAATTAAATTTTATATAAAATTTCTTATTAACTTTAAATTTTGCTTTCTAAATACTTTTTAAAACTACCTAAAGTAAGTACTTTGTTTTTTTTAATTTCAGGAATTTCAAATAACATTAATAAAAAATTTTTTTTTTTTTTGTTTTGAAACTTCAAGTTCAATATAACTTGTAAATTGAACAAATGCTACTGAGTCAAAAGGGGATTTATCACCTGTCAATAAAGTTTTGTCATTTATTTTGATATTTTTTGGTAAGCTATTATCAGTTTTTAATTTTTTAATAGCTTTGTCTAAAATTTTTTTAACATCCATATTAAATTTTCCTTGGCTTTAAAATCCATACAAATGCAGATGGAATTTTACGTTTATTTTCGTCATCGAATTTCCATTCATATTCCAATGAATAAGGACAGTCAACTAACAATGACTTATATTGCTTCCATGATAAAATACCTTGTCCTGAAACTTTATGAAAAAATAGATATTCTGGCATCAAGCTTTTTTTATAAATTTCATTTAAAGTCTTTTGATCGTGTTTAATTATTTCTCCTATTAAAAGATTACTCTCTGGAAAATATTTATGAAGTTTTTTTAAAAAATTTTTTACTTTCTCAACTTTGTGGTCTGAAATTTCATGAAGCATAAACCACATGGATATTAATGTATTTGATTTATTTATTAATTTTCCTCCCTTATTTACCCAATAATCAATTTTTGAAATATCAGATTTAAAAATTTTAAAATTTTGATGAGTTAAATTTTTACTAACATTCTTTTTACATGTTTTTACGGAATCATTAGATAAGTCCATGCCAATAACACGTAAATCTCTCTTAAATTTTAAAGCTAAATTTATAAAATGACCATTACCACAACCAAGATCTATCAAAGTATTATATTTTAAATTTAAATTGCAATAATTCAAAGGTTGATAAAAATATCTTAAATGTGTTAACCCACTTCCAAGAATATTTTCATATCTATCAACTTTACAATTTTTAATATTCTTTTTTCCAATTAAAATATTACCGAGATTCAGTATTATCTGTCTATAAGAGTGTGGTACAAAAAAAGAATTTGACCTTCTGAATACCTCAAATCCAAAATCTGTTAAATACCAAATATTATTTTTTTTTTGAGTAACTTGAATTTGCTCTAAATATTCTAAACATAATCCTAGAAGAAATTTATTTTTAATCTTTTTCAAAGCTTTGGTATTAATTTTTTTAGAATTTTTCTTGAAAATTTCTTTCTTACTTAATTCACAAATTATAGGTGTGGCATACAAACCTCTCAGAGTGCTAGCTAGACTGAAGCTATTAAAGTTTTCCATATCTTTTTATGTAGTAATTATATCCTTTGCTTTTTTTCCAATTTGATTTTGTTAAATAAGTTATAATAAAGTTATTGTAAATAAATTTTTTACTAAGCTCTATGTAACCATTTATTTTGTTTAATTTTCTAATATTCAAATTATCTTTTGATATATAACTTTCAATTTTATTAAATTTTAATGTATTAAATACAAAATTATTTAAAAGACATATAACCTCAAAACTAAGAAATGAGTAATTTGTATTAGCTATATAGAATCCTGCGTTACAACTCTTAGATTTTCCTATAGAGTCAGTCTGAATTAATCCAATTTTTTTTTTTATTAATTAATATTATCCATGCTGAGTATTTGGACGATTTAATTTTTTTTTTAAACCAGGCTGAATGAGATGACTTTGTAATTTTTTGGTGAAGTAAATATTTCTTTACCTTTTTTTTTATTCTCCATTTATAAATTATATTTTTATCTTTTATTTCAATTTTCTTAAATTTTATAAAATTCAATTTTTTTTATTTTTAATAATCTCAACTATTAGTTCATACGACAACATTTCAGTAATCTCATCGTCAGTAAATTTAATTTTAAATTGTTTTTCAAGAGCCATAACTAAATTCATATGAGCTAAAGAGTCCCATTTCTTTGTATTTTTGGGTGATGTGCCAGGTTTTATTGCAGATACCTTAATACCAACAATTTTTGAAAATGTTTTTTTTAACTTCTCATCCATAATTAACTTTGATTACTTTTAATTTATCTATGATATTTTTATTCTTATAAATATATAATTCACCCTCATAATCAAATCCTTTTTTGACATTAATTTTATTAAAACCATTTTGCTGATAAAATTTTTTTACAACTTGATTTTTTAAACCTTTTGAAAAAAGTCCATATATTTTTTTATAATCTTGTTTTTTAATATCTACTATTATTTCATTTAAAAATGTCTGCTCGGCATTTCTACCCATTACTCTACAACTCATTAATATATTTTCTATTAATACTTCTTTTTCATTAAGTATTTTTATTTGACTTAATCCAACTGTTCCATAATCACCAAACTTATCTTTAAGAGAAAATGCATAAATCAAATATTTTTTTGAAAGTAATTTACTTTTTAATTGGACCTCTGATTGTCTAAGCACAGTTAAATTAAATTGATTTGTTTTTTGTGTCATTTGAACTAACCTTTTAAAATCAAAATTTTTACCACTAGAAAAAGTCATCTCCAAAGAAAGATTTTTTAAATAGTCTTTGTAGGTGTAATCAGATTTAAGTTTATTTCTTTTTTCTTCGTCTTGATAAAGTTTTGTCCTATTCGCGTCCTCACCAGTATCAAAAGAAGAGTATGAAAAATATTTGCATAATTTCAATAATGTTTTTTTATAATTCTCAAGATTTTCAGGAACTAAAATGCAGTCAATATTCTTAATTGCGCTTTTAACTTCATTTAACTCATGCTTTGAGTCGTCTAAAAAAATAAATGAACTGGTGCCTAGCTTTAGCTCAGTTGCGATTTCTAAAATATTTTTTGATTTTAGATTCCAGTTAATTTTTTTGATAACAAAATCCTCAAAATTAGTTAGAAATTTTTTTTTTTTCTTAAAAAAATTCTCAACGTCCGAATAATTATTTTTAGAGCAAATTGCTAACAAAACACCATTTTTTTTTAGTCTTTGAAAAATTTTATTTGCATAAAGATAAAAATTTCTATTCTTGTCTTTTATTGAGAAAATTTCATCATTATTATCCTCCCCAATTATTCCATTCCACATTGTCTTATCACAGTCTATAATTAAAACTTTTTTTCCTAACCCAAAGTGGCTTAGTATCATTGAACTAATTGCGTGGCCCATCTCAATTAATACATCTGTAGAATAGTATGGCAATTTGTTATTATTTAATTTTCTCCCAAAATACTCTTGCCCTGAACTTATAGTTAAATCAAAATCATCAAAAAATTTTATATTTTTATATTTATCTTTTATAGTGTCATAATATAAATTGATATTTTCAGAAACATACCTTGCTGAGTTAAAATCAAATTTATTCGAAATATAGTTTGAAGGATTTAATTTTTTAATTATTAGGTACTGATACTTAGATATATCTCTTAAAAAATATTCAAAATTTTTTTTAAAACTTTCAATATAATTATTACAATCTTTTAAGGAATATTCCTCGAGATCATCATAGTTATTTGGAAATAAATTTTCACATTCCCATACTATTAATGCGATATTAAATTTAGATTTTGATTTAGATGGTAAAAGCGTATTAAATTCAGCAAACTCTATATAACTAGGTACATCCTTTTTATTTAAGTAATATTTTATAATTTGATCTATAGGATTAATAATAGAGTTCGAAAAGATTTTGATGTTAATAGATTTACTTGTTCTTTTATTATTTAATTTTTTAGCATCTGAAATAATATCCAAAAAATCTTCAAGCATATGCTTATACTATACCACCATTAACATCTATGGACGATCCAGTTATAAAATCAGAATCATTCGAAGATAAAAAATAAACTACGTTAGCTACATCTGATGGTTTTGCAATTCTTTGAAGAGGGGTTTTGGCAGCAAGCAAAAGTTTTTGTTTGTTTGACATATCAGAAATTTGCTGTGTATCTGTAACCCCAGCCATTACGGAATTTGCTCTGATATTATGCGAGGCAAGTTCAACTGATAAGGACTTAATCATTGCACTCATTGAACCTTTAAAAGTTATATAGGGTAATAGGTTTTGCTCTGGTAATTTTAAAAATACACTTGAAATATCAATTATATTTCCATGATTAATTAATTTGAACTTTTTTACACACTCTTTAATAATTTTAAAGATATTAAATAGGGATTTTTCAAAATAATGATCAAAATCTTTATTTGAAATTTTTTCAAAGTCTATAGGGTATATTTTTGGAGTATAGCAATTTACAATATGTGTTGGATAAATTTGATTTATTGTACTAAGTGAATTGTCAACAGATTTTTTACTTTTTATATTAAGCTTATAATAATTTAAATTTTTAAAATTTTTTTTTAATTTTTTTAATTCACTATTGTCAGATCCATAAAATGCTATCACATTAAAGTTTTTCTTCAAAAATTTTTTTGTGACCTCAATTCCTATACCACCTGACGCCCCTATAATTACTACTAAATTTTTTTTTATCCTTATTTTCTTTTTTTGAAAATTTTTACTTGTTTTTAAATTTTTCTGATCTTTATTGTGCTTAATCTTAATATTTTTTGATAAAATAATTTTATTTGTACTATCAAAAACTAATTCTCTAAATTGGTTGTAAGCTTTTATGTCTACTACAGCTAGATTATTTGCAGAATGAATTTCTACAACTTCTGACTCTAAATTAATAATATCTGCTTCCCTTACAATCTTTAAAAATTTTATTTTTTTTTCAGCCCAAAGTGATCCAGGACCAGGAAGAAAATTTCCTATAATCGCAGATATAAATGACTCAGAAAGCATCCCATGAGCAACAATTTTTCCAAATCCCATTTTTTTTGCGTATGATTGATTTATATGAATCGGATTCTTATCTCCTGATAAATTAGAAAAAATCTTAATATCTTTTTTTGTAATTTTTTTTTTTAAATAATATTTTTTTCCTACGAAAATATTCATTAAATCCTTTGTAATACAGTACTATAATTGACTGTAATTTTATTTTTTAACGCTTGTTTGTATGTAACTTTTTCAACTGGAAGTATTTTTTGACTAACAAGCTTAAGATTTGCTTTTTTATAAATTTTCCTTATTTCTTCAATAGAGTGCCATTGATTAATGTGATCAATAGCAGGACAATTAATACAAGTTGAAATAAACACCTTGCCATTATTATTTAAATAGTAATGAATTTTTTCTAAAAATTTCTTTGGATTAGACACATGTTCTAAAACCTCTCCACATACTATTATATCATATTTTGTATCCATTTGACTTTTTACAAAATCACCATGAATATATTTCACTTTTGTTTTTTTATTTTTTAAAGATAAATTCAAAAAATCTTTGGTTAGCTTTAAAGATGTTTTGCTAATATCAATAACATGAAATTTCTTGATATTGTCTAAATTTTTACAGGAATAATAAGAAAATAAACCATGTCCAGGTCCAATCTCTAAATAAGTTTTTGACCTTTTCGAACTAAAAATAAAACTTTGTAAATGTTTAAACATTTTATAATGAGTTTCCCAAAAAAACTGTGAAATAGCTAATCCAACCATGTAAGATTTCATTTTTGTATGATTGTTATAAACTTTTTTTTTTGCAATATCTAAATCATAGACAGGATACTTTCCAGATCTTAGAAACTCAATATGACATCTGAACATATCTGAGCACATTTCAATATAAGAATTCACTGCATCTACAATTTTTATTTTATTTTTAGCAAGGAAAATTTTATAAATTTTTAAATAATCTTCATTTTCTTTAAGATTTTTTTGATTCAATTTTCTGTGAAAATTAAGAATTTTTTTTTTTTGAAATGAAGATTTTTTACTAATTAACTTAAATATTTGTCTAGATATTTTTGGAAGTGCCATTATTTTAATTTGGTTAATTTTTTTGCTAGAGCACTGATTTTTTTGTCATCCTTATAAATTGCAGTAAAAATTTTTATCGACTCTTTTGGAGCTTTAGAATAGGCTAATCTTAAAATATTCATCCAATTAACATTATTTTTAGTTCTACATTTTTCTATTTCGTCAATTATTTTATTAAATTTATCTTTTTTCATATTATTGACTTGTTTATATTTCCATCAAAATAAATTGTTGAACCTGATAAATATTTTAATTTATTTTCAACAACGAACCTTACAAACTTTCCAATTTCTTTCGGATCACCTATTTTTCCTAATGGTAATTTTTTTTCAAAAGCTTTCATATCTTTAACAAGATTTTTTACTCTTCCAGTTTTTAATGGTCCAGGAGCAATATTCACAAACGAAATATTTTTATTTTTTTTTATCAAAGAAACAGATTTAAATAAACTTACAAATCCAGATCGCAATGAGGATGATAATTCTAATCCAACAGAAGGTTCCTTTATTATAGACGACGATATCAAAAAAATATATCCCTCTTTTTTAATTTTTAATTTTTGCAAAATTAGAGCAAAACTTAAAAATAATTGATTAAAATATTTATACCACTCAAGTTCTGATATGGAATAATAATCTTTCACAGGCGGTCCGCCTGTATTTAGAACAAGAATATCAGCATATTTATTTTTCTTTATAAATTTTTTAACACTATCTATATTTGATGTATCGATTTCTTTTCTAGAACATTTTATTATATTTGAAGTTATATTGTTCAATTCTTTATATATTTCCTTACCAATACCTTTGCTGCTTCCTAAAACAATAATTTTCAATTTTTTTTTCATTATTTAAAAATTTCAACTTTTTTAACAATTTTATTATTGATACGATGACAATTCAAACAATCATTATAATTTTTTTTTATCATTTCAAGATCTGCTATTTTAAAAGCATGTTCATTATCTGGAAACTTTATCTTTTTAGAAGATGAGGTTTTTATATATAAAAATATAATATTTGGTTTGTATGCACTTAATGCATATAACGTGTTTTTGTTGTTGTTATGATTGCTGTAGCCAACATCTAAATTATATTTATTTTTAAGATGATTTATTCTGTTAAAATTCAAATCCTTAGCAATATATGTCATCGGTGTGTGTAATAATGATTTTTTTTTATAACTAGAAAAAAACTTAATAGAATTATTAATTCTCTTATCATCTGAAAAACCAGTGGAGATATAAATATGCTTATTTTTTTTTTTAATTTGATCGATTAAATTTTTATTATTATTTGAAATACTTAATAATTTATAAAAGTTAAAACTCAAACTACTCAAGGGTTTATAAGTTTCTAAATCACATACAGATAATCCAATTTTCTTGCCACTTTTTTTACACAAATTAATTATTTTTCTATAATCACTTAAATTAAGCAAATGATTAGGGTTTTTTTCATAATACTTTTTAGTCTGCAACATAATCGTTGCCATTTTAAAAGAAGATTTTAAATAAATTTGAATTAAATTATTTAAATTTTTTTTTTTTCCTAGATGATTGATTCCAAATTCTAAAACAAACATAAATTATTTTTTAAATATATTGATCATAAATATTGATTAAATTATGATATGAAAATGTAAACATTTTTTAAATAAAAAGATATAGTTACTCACTTATATGAAAAAAATCAAAATTATAAAGTATTTTAACAATTATTTTACACATTTTAATTTTAATCATTCTAATGAATAAAATTTTAATTTTATCAAATACAGCTTTTTCAATAGAAAAATTTAGAGAACATTATTTGTCTAAAATTTATAATTATGATTTTTTAATTTATACCCCAAACTTAAAACCAAAGTTAAAAAAAAAGTACAAACATATTAAAACCAGAAAGTTTAGGTCAAAAAATCTGTTTGATGATTTTTATCAACTTTATAAAATTTTGAAAAAAAATAAAACTACAGAAATCATAGTTTATTCTTACAAATATCAACTTATAATCTCACTACTAAAAAAAATATTTAAAATTAAATTAAATATAATTTCAATAATTGCAGGTTTGGGATCTTTTCATTTGGGAAATGTTTTTAAGAAAAATTTTTTGTATCTTGTAAGTAAATTTATTGTAAACTCAAGTAAATATATTATTTGTATAAATCCTCAAGATTTAGATTATTTTAAAAAATTATCACAAGAAAAAAAATTCTTTCAATTACCAACCGAAGGTGTAGATACCAATTTAAAATTAAAAAAAAAAATTAATAAAAAAAGAAATTTTATTTTTTTTGCTAGACTTATAAAAGAAAAAGGAATCGTAGAATATATAAATGCAGCAAAAATCTTAAAAAAAAAATATCCTAAACTTAATTTTTATGTGGCTGGTCCTTCCAGTCAAAGTATTATTGGACAATCAAAATTTAGTTTAAAAACTTTAAATCTAATAAACTCTAATAAGAAATCACTGATATTTCTAGATTATGTAAAAGATTTCAAAAGTATTTTCCCCAAAATGGATTGTTTGGTCTCACCTTCATACTCTGAAGGAGCAGGTACTTCTGTAATGGAGGCAATGCTTTCAGGATTATTTATTATTGGATATAAAAATAGTGGACATAGTTATGTTTTAAAAAATACTGGAAATTTTATTTGTGATGAAAATACTACTGAAAATATAATCAAGCAAATTGAGAAATTTTTAAAGTTAGAAAAAATAGAATTAAATCGTATAAAACAAAAGTCTTTAAAAAAAATTAAAAAATATTTTACTGCTGATAAAGTTTCCGATCATTTTAGATATTTTCTTGATGATAAATATAAAATTGTTGAAAAGTCAATAGATGTCGTGTGGCCATATTATAAAGACAAGACTTTTTTAAATACTTCAATTTCTAATTTAAATAAACAAACATTAAAACCAAAACGACTGATATTTATAGATGATGGTAACAAAGATAATAAATTAAAAAAAATAATAAAATCAAAATTAGATAAAAAAATTAAATTTATCTATTTAAAAAATAAATCTAATTACGGTGTAACAAAATCAATTGAAGAAGGATGTAAAAAAATTAAATCAGAATATATGTATATT
>MDSZ01184188.1_pt1 | contig 29891 bp, 30 predicted proteins | sample 811201 | NCBI WGS metagenome assembly MDSZ01 (sample SAMN05326647, study PRJNA326480) | marine metagenome | isolation source: seawater | place: Indian Ocean: North | collected 2010 | reverse complement strand
TGCAGCTATTTTAGATGCTCTTGATGGTAGAGTAGCAAGATTGATAAAAGGAACTTCAGAATTCGGAAAAGAATTAGATTCACTTACTGATTTTGTAAGTTTTGGTATTGCACCGGTTTTAATTTTATATTTCTGGGAACTTAATAATTACGGAAAATTGGGTTGGGCCATTGCATTAATATACTCGGTTTGTTGTGTTTTGAGGTTAGCTAGATTTAATTTGACTAAAAATGAAAATGATCAAGAGTGGAAAAATAATTTTTTTGAAGGTATACCTTCACCTGCTGGTGGATTATTAATATTGATGCCTTTAATTTATGAATTAAGCAATTTGAATTATAATTTAAACATAAAAGGCTTTAGTCCATTTTTGACGATTTTAATTGCTTTTCTTTTGGTAAGTAAAATTCCAACATTTTCATTTAAAAAAATATCAATTTCTTCAAAAACAACAATTTTTTTACTCTTAACTATTGGAATGACATTTATATCATTATTATTTTATACTTTTGAAACTCTCCTAATTTTTTGTTTAATTTATCTTTGCTCGATACCTATAAGTATTTATATTTTCAATAAGCATAAAAAAAATCACTCTCTTAAAATATCTGATGAAGATCATGAAGATATTTTATAATGAAAAAATCTAAAAGAGAAAAAAAAAGTAATTCATGGAAAATCAAACAACATAGAGATCAATTTTTTAAAAAATCTAAAACTCTTGGATATAGATCAAGAGCTTCATTTAAATTGATCGAATTAAATAATAAGTTTAAATTTCTAAAAAAAAATATATTTTTGTTGGATCTTGGATCTAGCCCTGGAGGATGGTCTCAAGTTGTAAGTAAAATTATAACCTCCGGTAAAATATTATCAATTGATGTTAAACATATGAAACCAATTAAAAATGTCGAATTTTACAACTGTGATATATTCGGTGAAAATACTAAGAGTAAAATAGTAAATTTTTTCAGTGGCAAAATAGACGTTATTATTTCTGATATGGCCGCAGATACAACTGGGAATAAATCGCTTGATTCTATAAGAACTAATCAATTGTGTTCAGAATCTCTTGGTTTTGCGTCTAAAATATTAAAACCACAAGGAGTTTTTGTTTCGAAATTATTTATGGGAGAAGATTTTATTGAGGTAAAAAATTTAGCAAAACATACATTTAAACAAGTAAATTTCTTTAAGCCTGAGTCTAGCAGAAGCGAGTCTAAAGAGACTTATTTACATTGTAAGATTTTAAAGACTTTCTAAATTTAAAAAATCGTTTATAAGTATATATGGAAATAATAAAAGAATCTCTAACCTTCGATGATGTATTATTACTTCCAAAGTATTCTAATATTTTACCCTCCGAAACTGATATTTCAGTAGAATTAGCAAAACACATATCATTAAAAGTTCCATTTTTATCCTCCGCTATGGATACCGTTACAGAATCTAAAATGGCTATAGCAATTGCAAAATTAGGAGGGATTGGCGTAATCCACAGAAATCTAAAAATAAAAAATCAAGTGAATGAAACAATTAAAGTAAAGAAAAAAAATTTAGTTGTGGGGGCGGCAGTTGGAACTAACGAAGAAGATTTAGAAAGAGCTAAAAAATTAATCAGTAATGGATGTGATTTAATAGTGATAGACACGGCTCATGGCCACAGTGCAAAAGTTTTGAAAACACTTTCAAAACTAAAAAAAATGAGTAATAAGGTGCCAATATGTGTAGGTAATATCGCTACTGCTGAGGCAGCAAAAAAATTGTATAATTCCGGTGCTGATATTATTAAAGTAGGTATTGGACCAGGATCCATCTGCACCACAAGAATGGTAGCTGGTGTAGGAGTTCCACAGATTTCTGCAATAATAAATGTTAAACAAGCGCTTAAAAATAAAAAGATCAAAATTATTTCTGATGGAGGGATTAAATTTTCTGGAGATATTGCAAAAGCTTTAGCAGCTGGAGCTGATGCAATTATGATGGGATCGATATTTGCAGGAACAGAAGAAAGTCCAGGAAAAAAATTTAAGATAAAAAATAAAGTTTATAAGCAATATAGAGGTATGGGATCCATTGGCGCGATGTCCTCTGGATCAGCTAATAGGTATTTTCAAAAAAATTTCAAAGATAAATCAAAATTCGTACCTGAGGGAGTAGAGGGAAGGGTTGAATACAAAGGAAATGTTTCTAAAATTATTTACCAATTAAAAGGAGGGTTACGTTCTTCTATGGGTTATATTGGCGCTAGAAATTTAAAACAGATATCTAAAAATGCAAAATTTATAAAGATTACAAAGGCAGGGTTTTATGAAAGTATGGTACATAGTGTGGAAATGACACAAAAAACAATTAATTACAAACTATGATTTCAAAAATAATAAAACTAACAATAATATTTTTTTTCTTTTTTTCTAAACTACAAGCTAATACAGAATTTTTTAAAAAAGGCCTTAGTCTGTATAATGATAAGAAATTTAACGAAGCAAAATTTAAATTTGAGCAAGATATTGTTTTTAATCCGAAAAATGAAATGTCATACTTATATTTGTCAAAGATATTTAATAATTTTAAAAAAAAGGAATTAGAAGAGCAAAACCTCAGAGCAGTTATTTTACTCAATCCAAAAAATGAAGAAGCTATTTATAATTTGGCTAAATTAAAACTAGATAATTCAGATTATAAAAAAAGCAAAGAATTAAATCAGAAATTACAAATCTTATGCGTAAATTTTTGTGATCAAAGTAAAAGGTTAGAAGTAGAAATTAAAAATTTATCCGAAAAATAAATGCTATTTCAAGATAATAGAGAAACAATTTTAATCATTGATTTTGGGTCTCAGGTTACAAAATTAATAGCAAGACGTATTAGGGATCTCGGGGTCTACTCAGAAATAATTACCCCTAGACATGTAAAAACGATCAAAAATTATGAGAGAATCAAAGGTATTATACTTTCAGGTGGACCTTCTACTGTTACAAAAGAAAAATTTCAAAGTATTCCAAAACAAATTTTTGAAAAAAAAATTCCAATTTTAGGAATATGTTATGGACTACAACTAATTGCCAAACTATTTGGTGGTAAGATAAAATCATCTTTTAAAAGGAGAGAGTTTGGACGAGAAATAGTTTTTAAGAGAAAAGAGTCATTATTAACTAAAAAATTTTTTAATCCTAACCAGGTAGTTTGGATGAGCCATGAAGATGCTGTAGTAAAATTACCAAAAGGTTTTCAAATTATAGCTTACACTAAAAATTCAAAATTAACTATTATTGAAAACTTAAAAAAAAATATCTATGGCGTTCAATTTCATCCTGAAGTAACACATACTATTAATGGGAGTCAAATTTTTAAAAATTTTTTATTTCTGATATGTAAAATTAAGAAAAAATGGAATATAGCTTCTCAAAAAAATAGATTAATTCAAGATATTAAGAATAAGGTTCAAAACGACAAAGTCATTTGTGCATTATCAGGCGGTGTAGATAGTAGCGTAGTGGCTCTCCTGATAAATAAAGCTATAAAAAAAAATTTAATCTGCATAATGGTTGACACAGGGCTTATGAGAAAAAACGAGTTTAAGTACACCTATAAAATTTTTAAAAAAAAATATAAACTTAATGTAATACTAATTGACGCCTCAAATATGTTTCTAAGTAGATTAAAAAATGTTTTTAATCCAGAAAAAAAAAGAAAAATTATTGGGAATTTGTTTGTTAGAATATTTGAGAAAGAGTCTAAAAAATTTAAAAAAATAAAGTATCTTGCTCAAGGAACTCTTTATCCAGATGTAATAGAAAGCAGGTCATACACTGGAAGTAAAACATCAAAAATTAAATCACACCATAATGTTGGAGGACTGCCTAAAAAAATGAATTTAAAGTTAATAGAACCTTTGAGAGAATTTTTTAAGGATGAAGTAAGAGTATTAGGAAATGCCCTTAATTTATCAAAAAGTATTTGTTATAGACATCCATTTCCTGGACCTGGTTTAGGTATAAGAATTATTGGAAATATTACAAAAGAGAAAGTAAAAATTCTACAAGAAGCTGACTATATATTTATAAATGAGCTAAATAAAAACAATTTATATGATAAAATTTGGCAAGCTTACGCCGCTCTTTTGCCTATGAAAACAGTAGGGGTTATGGGAGACACCAGAACGTATGAATATACTTGTTTATTAAGAGCAGTAGTATCAGAAGATGGAATGACTGCAGATTACTATTATTTTAGTAAAGAATTTCAAGATAAAATATCAAATAAAATTATAAATAATGTTAAAGGTATCAACAGAGTTGTTTATGATATAAGTTCAAAACCTCCTAGCACTATAGAATTAGAGTAAATCATAAATTATGAATTTTAAAATAAATAATATTTTAAAGAAAAAAAATAAATCTAAGATTGTAAGTTTAACAGCATACTCTAAAAGTATTGCAAAAATTTTAGATAAATATTGTGATATAGTTTTGGTTGGTGACTCAATGGCTAATGTCCTATACGCACACAAGAATACTCATCAAATCGATTTAAAAAATATTATTCAACATACTTTAAGTGTTAAAAAAGGAGTTAAGAAATCATTATTGGTGGTTGATATGCCAAAGAGTTCTTATAGTAATTTAAAAAAGGCAAAAAAAAATGCAAAATTAATTAAAAAATTGACAAAATGTGATGCTGTAAAGTTAGAAAGCAACAAAAAAAACTACGAAATTATCAAAGGACTTGTTAGATCAAATATACCTGTAATGGGTCATATAGGATTTACACCACAATTTAAAAAAAAATTTAAAATGGAAGGCGGCACCAAAAGAAAAGATTTGGCACTTTTAAAGGAAGCAGAGCTTATTCAAAAGGCTGGTGCATTTTCTATTGTATTAGAATGTATTGACCCTAAAGCTTCAGAATTGATAACTAAAAAACTAAAAATCCCCACTATAGGGATAGGCTCATCTAATTACTGCGATGGTCAAATTTTAGTAACAGATGATATGCTAGGACTTAGTGGTTTCTACCCAAAATTCGTAAAAAAATATATATCTTTAAATAGAATAATTGAAAAAGCTGTAAAAAAATATACTACAGAAGTAAAGTTAAAAAAATTTCCTTCAAAAAAAAATTTTTTAAAATGAGTGAAAATATAAACAATAATCTAGATTTAGGAGAAAAAATTTTTATTAAACTAAAAAAAAATAAAAAAAAGATAATTATTTTATTTTTTATTTTCCTTTTATCAATTTGTTCAGTTTTTCTTTTAAAAACGAATAATCAAAAAAAAAATGAGTTATTTTCGGAAAAATATATACAAGCAAGTCTTCATTTAGCTTCAGAAGATAATAAAAAAGCGTTAACTTTACTTGAAGAAATAATTTTTGAAAAAAATAAGTTTTATTCAATTTTAGCTTTAAATACTATTTTGGAAAAAAACTTAGAAACAAATAGCAATAAGATTTTTAATTATTTTAAAGTAATTGAAAGTATGTCTCTAGATAAAGAGCAATACGATCTTATAATTTTTAAAAAAGCTTTATATCTAATTAAGACTTCAAAAAAAGATGAGGGTTTTAAATTATTAAATAATTTAATTGACACAAACTCAAAACTTAAAAATTTAGCTAAGACACTAGTTCCAATTGATTAGTGTAATAAAAAATGAAATTTATTATATTAATTTTGTTATCTTTTTTATCAAGTTGCTCTTTTGATAATAAGACGGGAATTTGGAATAATGAGAATATTTCAGTAAAAAAAAATAAAAAAGTTCTGGATGAATTTAAAACTTTATCATCTAACCAAATATTATTTGATAAAATATTACCTCTAAAAGACTCATACAAATTTAAAAAAATTTCTTTAACAGACGGTGTAGAATGGAAAGATATATTTTACGATAAAACAAATAATTTTAAAAATTTTCATTTAAGTGACAAAAGCCAAACACTATTAAAAAGTAAAAAAATATCAAAACATGAAACTAGTGATTACATTTTATTTGATAAGGGCAACATTATAACAACTGATTTAACTGGGAATTTGATTGTATTTTCAACAACTGAAAATACTGTTTTAAGAAAATATAATTTTTATAAAAAAAAATACAAAAAAATAAAAAAAAAATTAAATATAATTATTGATAATAGCGTTTTATATGTGTCTGATAATTTGGGATATTTTTATTCATACGATTACAAAGAGGATCGTGTTTTATGGGCAAAAAACTTTAAGATTCCTTTTAGATCAAATCTTAAAATATTTGATAATAAGATAGTTGCAGCTAATCAAAATAACAACTTATACTTTCTAGATAAAAAAACCGGAGAAGTGCTAAAGTTGATACCTACTGAAGAGAATCAAATTAAAAATGAATTTATTAGTAACATTTCTTCTTCCAACGAATTTTCTTTTTTTTTAAATACCTATGGCTCTTTGTATGCAATTGATAATAAATCTATGAGAATAATATGGTTTATTAATTTAAATCAATCAATTGACTTGAACCCAAGTAACTTATTTACAGGAAATCAGATTATTTATCATAACGAAAAAATAATCGTAACTTCTAATAGATTTTTATATGTAATCAATGTTTTTACAGGAAATATAATATTTAAAAAAAATTTTTCTTCTTCAATTAAACCATTTGTTATAGATAATTATCTCTTTATAATTACCAAAAATGATTTGTTAGTGTCAGTAGACCTAGAAAATGGAAGTATTATTTATTCATATGATATAAATCAACTTATTGCTGATTTTTATAATATTAAAAAAAAAAGGGCAGAATTTAAAACTTTGATGATGGCCAATAATAAACTATTGGTTTTTTTAAAAAACTCATATTTACTTAGATTCAATATTTCGGGTTCGCTTGATAAAGTTTCTAGACTACCAACGAAAATAAAAACACATCCAATTGTAGTAAACAAATCAATTTTATATATTGATAAAAAAAATCAACTATCTATTTTAAATTAATAAGTTGATTTTCCACTTAATAAAGATAATTGTTTAATTTTTAATCCCTTGAGATTGTCAGAAGGTTTTATTGGATAATCTCCAGTGAAATAGTGATCACTAAAACTAGGATATATTGAATTTCTATCTTTTCCCGTTAAGGCTTTGTAAAGTCCATTTAGACTTAAAAATTTAAGACTTTTTGCTTTAATATAATTGCACATTTCATCAACGCTTTTACTATGGGCTAACAACTCATCTTTAGTGGGCATATCAACTCCATAAAAATCAGGATATTTAATTTCAGGACATGCTATTCTAACATGAACTTCAGCTGCGCCACTTTCATAAAGCATTTTTACGATTTTACTGCAAGTCGTACCTCTTACTAAAGAGTCATCTATAAGAACTATTGACTTATTTTTAACAATTGTTTTAGTTGAGCTTAGCTTAAGTTTTACTCCTAAGCTACGTATACTTTGAGTAGGCTCTATAAAGGTTCTTCCAACATAATGGTTTCTTATAAGACCTAGCTCAAATTTTTTTTTTGATTGTTCGGCAAAACCTAATGCTGCAGGCACTCCGGAGTCAGGAACTGGGATGACTAAGTCGGCATTTAAATCTGCCTCTTTTGCCAATTCGGAACCTAAATTTTTTCTATATTCGTAAGCACATTTACCCTCAATTAAACTATCAGGTCTTGCAAAATAAATATATTCAAACACACAGGGTCTTGGTTTTTGTTTTGGAAACGGCTTGATTGATTTAAGCTCATTATCCTCCACTATTACTATTTCGCCATTCTCAACTTCTCTAATAAAGTTTGCTCCAACTATATCTAACGCACATGTTTCTGATGCAAATATGTATGAGTTTTTTAATTTACCAATAACCAGAGGCCTAATACCAAAAGGATCTCTTACTCCAATTAATTTTTTATTTGTCATCATTATTAATGAGTATCCTCCTTGAATTTGAAACAAAGCATCAATTAACTTATCTACGAATTTCTCCCTTTTCGACTTTGCTATTAGCTGAACTATGGTTTCGGTGTCACTTGTTGTTCTAAAAATTGCCCCCTCTTTCACTAAAGACTCTCTTAACAGAATAGCATTAGTCAAATTTCCATTATGGGCTAAACTTAGACCACCCATATGCAGATCCGCGAAAAAAGGTTGAATATTTCTTAAAGAAGTTTCACCAGTTGTAGAATACCTATTATGACCAATTGAAAAATATCCTGGCAGTTTTTTTATCGTTTCACTTTCAGTGAAATGATCACCAACTAAACCATGTCTTTTTTCAGAGTGATAATTTTTTCCATCAAAAGACACTATCCCACATCCCTCTTGGCCTCTATGTTGTAAAGCATGTAAACCTAAAGCTACAATTGCAGAGGCGTCTTGATAATTTGAAATTCCAAAAACACCACATTCCTCTCTAAGCTTATCCAATTTAGATTTTTTCAATTTTCTCTTTCGTATCAATGAAGTCTTCATTTGTGGGGAACTCTTCAATTAATATCTCGCTTCCTTTATAAATAAAATTAAATGAAATTGCACTAGTAGCTGATATACCCCAATTTTTGTAAGGATAAAACCAATTTAATATAGAAAAAATACATACAGAGACCACATAACCTTTAAATACTCCAAATAATAAGCCAAACATTTTATCTATTGAACCGACTCCCGTCCAAGTAACAGCTCTGCTAAGCGCTTTACCAATTAAAATCATGACAAATAAAGAAAGAACAAAAACTACAATACCTAAACCAATGTTATTTAAAAATTCAGACTCTATATATTCTTTAACATATGGTTGAAGTTTAGGGACCAAAATAATTGTAAGTATTGTTGATAAAACCCATTTCATAAAAGAAATTAAGCTTAACGAAAATCCTTTCAAAAAACCTTGAATTATTGAATACAAAAATATAAAGGCAACAAAAAAATCGAAATAATTCAAATTATTAAAAAAGTCTTCAAAAAAATCAATCATCTTTATTTATTTTCAGAATTATCGAAAGGTTTGTAAATGATTAATAATTTTGGAAGTAAAGTTAAAACTGAAATCATAGCCAGCAACATTGCTATGCCTGTAAAAACCCCAAAATAAATCGTTGGTATGAAATTTGATAGTACCAAAATAGAAAAACCAAAGACGATTGTAATTGATGTATTTAATATTGCAATTCCAACAGTTTTATGACATCTGTCCAGTGTCTTTTCATAATTGTTAATTTTTTTAAATTCTTCTCTAAATCTGTAAATATAATGAATACTATTATCTACAGCTATACCAATCGTGATTGCTGCTATAGTAATCGTCATCATGTCTAAAGGAATTCCCATTAAACCTATTAAACCAAGAATAAAAAAAGCAGCAATAAAATTAGGGACAATACCAATTAATGATAATATTACATTTCTAAATAATATAAAAAACATTATAAATATTCCTAACAACACTATTCCAAGTGTCAAAATTTGTGACTTAAATAAGCTTTGTAATAAATTATTAAAAAGTATCAATACTCCTGCTAATTTATATTCATTTTTATCAAGACCGAGTTTGATATTTAGATCAGAATTAATTTTTTTTATTAAATCGTTCCTCTTTAAGCCCTCTAAAGAATCTTTGATTCTAACAGATATTCGTGCTTCATCATTTTCGACAGAAATATATGGTGAGACTATCTCTTTCTTAATTTCATCAGGAATTTTACTATATAAGACTGCGATCTCAAGACTTTGTAATTCTTTTTTGTTTAAATCTTCCGCAACTCTTAAAATTGATCCAAAAGATAATACTTTCCCTATTTCTGGAAGAGAGTCTAAATAGTCGTGCACCTTTATTATCTTATCCATTTTATCTCTAGTGAACCAGTATTTTGCTTTGTCGAGGTTTTCTTCTTCTTCGTCCCATTCAGCAAACTCGTCATCTGCTTTATTAACTTCCTTTTTTTGTGGAAATTTGAGTATGATATTTAAAGGAGTAGTACCACCTAGGTCATCGTCTATCTTTTTCATCCCTTTATAAATTTCTGTCTCTTTGTCGAAATAGTTGATAAAACTATTCTCAACTTCAAGCTTAGAAATCCCAAGTGCACTTAAGAAAAAGATTGAAACAGTGATTCCAAAAAGAAAAATTTTACTTTTTTTTGCTATTGAACCGAGAATTGAAGTAACAAATGATTTTTCAGTGTCCTTAACATTAATTTCATTTTCTGATGCAAATAGATTTATTAGTGATGGCAAAAGTAGAAATGTTACTAGTAAAGAAATTATTAATCCAAGGGTCATCATCCATCCAAAATCAATAATAGGTTTTATACCACTGAAAATTAAAGATAAAAATGCACAGATTGTAGTAAGAGCAGTATAAATTATTGGAAGCATCATTTTTTTACTAGCTTCTAAAATTGCATCAGTTTTTGAAATTTGAGGAAATTCTTTTCTAAATTGTAAAAACCTGACTGTGACATGAATATTCATTGCCATGTTTAAAATTAACATTAAGGCAATAAAGTTTGATGAAATTACAGTTACTTTCCATCCAATTAATCCTAATAAACCGATCATTAAAATAACTGAGGTTACACATCCAAACAAAGGCATTAAAACCCATTTTAAATTTCTAAAAATGAACCATAATGTTAATACTATAAAAAAAAATACACCAATTCCAAAAACTATAATGTCATTCTTGATAAAACTCATCATGTCATCAGCTATCATTGGAATTCCTCCGAGGTGAATATTGGCGTTTTCACCATATTTATTTATTACATCTCTTATTTCAGAAATATTTTGATGATTTCTAGTGTTATATAAATTTTTATATTCTTCATACTCTTTTAAAAATGCTTTATATGAAATTTTTTCATCTTGAGTTAATCCAACTTCGACTGATTGATTATAGTATTTTTCTTTTACTTTAATATATTCAGATAATCTCTCATCTTTTTTTAAATAGACTACTATTCCAGAAGTTTTACCATCTTTACTAATTACATAATCTTTATATATTGGACTATTGATTATTTCTTCAAAACCTCTGCTTCTGTCAATTTCCGGGTAAGCAAGTGTTTTATAATTTTTCAATCTTTCCATTAAATTTTCATCAGTGCTTTTCAAAAGAGGAACATCGATTACAGTTATGACGCTATCTACCCACGACAATTTCTCAATTTTAGATTTTAATAATTGTAAATTAATTATAGTTTCTTTATCCACAAAACTTGAAATAGGTGTGTAAGTAAGAACTAAAAAATCTTTAGAGCCATATCTTTCATTAACTTCTCTTAAATATTTTAAATCTTTATCACCTTCTAAAAGAAGTGCGTCGGATGATGCATCAAGATTAAAGTTTTTTGACTGAAACACTGAAAAAACTATAACTCCAGCTAGAGTAAGAAGTGTAAATTTTGAAAAGTCTATTACTAGCTTTTTATAAATAAATGAAAACATGCAGATATTTCAGATATATCTTAAATTTAGTATAACAAAAGTAAAAATTAGGTCTAATTTTTACTCAAATCTTTGAATTTGGTATAAATTCCCTCAAACTCTACCTTTACCGTTCCAGTAGGACCATGCCTTTGTTTACCTAAAATTATGTCTGCAAGCCCGTTTACATCATTCATTTTCGATTGCCATTCAGCATGCTCTATAGATCCAAGTTTTGGTTGTTTTCTTTCAAGATAGTATGCCTCTCTGTAAACAAACATAACTACATCAGCATCTTGCTCTATTGAACCAGATTCTCTTAAGTCTGCTAATTGAGGTTGTTTGTCATCTCTTTGCTCAACTGCTCTAGATAACTGTGATAAAGCTAAAACTGGCACAGATAATTCTTTAGCTAATGCTTTTAAACCTTGAGTAATTTCTGATATTTCTTGAACTCTTCCCTCATTTTTGATGGAATTTGATCTCATTAATTGTATATAATCAACTACTATTAAACTCAAACCAAAAAGTCTTTTAATCCTCCTGGCTCGATTACTTAATGTTGCTATTGTAATCGCTGGTGTTTCATCAATATATAAAGGTAAGTTATAAATATTTCTTGATGTTTCTATATATCTATTAATTTCTTCTTCCGTAACTTTTCCTCTTCTTATGTCATCTGATCTGATTTTAGCCTGTTCTGATAAAATCCTGGTTGACAATTGTTCTGATGACATTTCTAATGAAAAAAAAGCGACTGAAGACTTTTCCTGTCTTTTTAAAATATATTGAGCAGCATTATAAGCTATATTAGTCGCTAATGCTGTTTTACCCATTGAAGGTCTCCCTGCAATAATTATTAAATCAGAATTATGAAGTCCACCTAGTTTTTCATCTAAGTCTGTAAGGCCTGTAGGAATTCCAACGATACCCTGGTCATTTTGCATTGCCAAAGTTGCCATTTCAATAGTTTGATCTAAAGCTTGATTAAATTTTCTAAAAGATTGTGAAAAACTTCCTCTTTCAGCTAAATCAAAAAGTGATTTTTCTGTATTTTCAATTATTTTTTCAGCATTTTGCTCTTGTGAACTTGCATTTAAAGTTTCAGTTGATAATTTGTCTGAAATCAAGACTAATTCTCTTCTCAAATACATTTCGTGAATTATTTTTGCATAGTCGACTGCTTGTTTAGATGATCCAGAAAATCTGGTAAGTTTAACTAAGTACTCAGTTCCACCAACATCATTAAGCATATTATCCTTTTCAAAAAAATTTTTTAAAGTTATTGGGTTCGCTACCATTCCTTTATTATTTAAATTCTCTATCACCTCATAAATCTTTATATGAGCGGGGTCATAAAATGTTAATGGATTTACAATAGAAGACACTTCATCAATTATATCATTATTAACTAATATAGAGCCTATTAGTGCCTGCTCCGCCTCAAGATTTGATGGCTGTTTATTTTCTAGCTTATTATTTATTGATTTTAATTCTTCCACTAAGCTATATTAGTTAATAGAGAAACTCCTTAAAGCAAAAAGTTACGCACCATTTTCTAAGATCTGTGGAAAAGTTATTTTGATTGAATTTTATCTATTTTGATTGAAATATTCGCTTTTACCTCAGAATGAAAGTTTATCAAAATTTTAAATATTCCTATTTTATTAAGTTCGTCTTTAAGTATAATTTGAGATGGTGATATTTCGGCTTTAGATTTATCCCTGATTAAATTTGTTATTTCTTTTGGCTTTATTGAACCGTATAAATCCCCATTTTCTTTACTTTCTTTGTTAAAAGTAAAAACTTTATTATTGATCATTTTAGCGATTTCTTTAAATTTATTTTTAATTTCTGTGTTTTTTTTATTTAAGATGTCTTTTTTTTTGCTTACATATTCTAAATTTTCTTTACTTAATCTTAAAGCTTTACCTTGTTTGAGTAAATAATTTCTTCCATATCCATCTTTGACTTTTACCTTGTCACCTATATTTCCTAAATTTAAAATATTTTCTAATAATATTAATTCCATTAAATTAAACCTAAAATTTTAGCTTTTTTTATTTCTCTAGTAAGCTTTCTTTGCTTGTTAAAAGAGACCGAGGTAATTTTTGATGACATAATTTTTCCATTGTCAGAAATATATTTTTTTAACAAACCAATATTTTTATAATCAATAGGTGGTGCATTTTTTATGGATAATGGGCACTTTTTAGAAAACTTTCCGTCATTCTTTTGAAATAAGCTTAGTTTATTTAAAGAGTTTGAATTTCTTTTTTGAAATTTTTTATTTTTTCTCTTCATGATTTATTTCTTCTTAAAATATTCATTCTTAGTATCTAATTTTTTGTATTTTACAGTTAGATGACGAATGATAGAATTATCAACTTTGATTTTTTTATTAATCTCACTCAAGGTCTCCTTATTTCCTTCAAATTTATAATGAATGTAGAAACCTTTTTTATAATTTTTGATTTTGTTTGCCAAATTAAGTAATCCCCATTCCTCTATCTTTACTACTTTACCGGAAGTACTTTTGATAAGGTCACTGTACTTTTCTACAATAGTTTTAATTTCTTTTTCAGCTAAATCTTGTTTAGCAACTATCGTATTTTCATAAAAAGCCATAATCTATTACGTAATTTCGTTTAAAAAGTTATTTATAAATTGTGGGTTATACTATAATGAATAATTATAGCAATACTAATTATAATAAATATCAATATAAAATGAACGCTTTATTGTTTCCAGGCCAAGGTTCTCAAGCAATAGGAATGTGTTTGGAATTTTATAACAATTTTGATTGTGTTAAAAAAATCTTTAAAGAGGCAGATGAAAAGTTAAGTTTTCCCATCTCAAAAATTATTCTTGAAGGGCCTGAAGATAGACTTCAATTAACAGAAATTACACAGCCGGCTATTTTAACAACAAGTTATTCAATTTTTAAAGTTTTAATTGATGAATTTAATTTTAATTTTTCTAATTTTAAATATTTTGCTGGGCATTCGTTAGGTGAATACAGCGCTTTGGTTTGTTCTAATTCTTTAGAATTTATAGATGCTTTGTATCTTTTAAATGAGCGTGGAAAAGCAATGCAAAGTGCAGTACCGGTTGGTAAAGGTAAAATGATTGCAGTCTTAGGAAATTCATTAGATAAAATTAATGATTTAATTAAAACGAAACAAATTAATGGTATTTGCGAGATAGCAAATGATAATGCTGATGGGCAAGTTATTTTAAGTGGAGACAAAGAAAGTATTGATAATTTTCATCTTGCATTAAAAGAAGAAAAAATAAAATCGATACCATTAAAAGTAAGTGCTCCTTTTCACTGTTCTCTTATGAAACCTGCAGCGGATATAATGAGAGAAAAAATTAACAATACTAAATTTATTAAACCTAAAGTAGAGATCATAAGTAATGTAAAAGCAAAGCCTGTAAATGATCCAAGTGAAATTAAAAAATTATTAATTGATCAAATATGTTCTACTGTGAGGTGGAGAGAAAGTTTATTCGAAATTTCAAATTTAGGAATTAGTAATTTTTTAGAAATTGGACCAGGAAAAGTGCTTTCCGGAATGGTAAAAAGAACAATTAAAAATGCAAATTGCTTTTCAATCAACTCAATTGCTGATATTAAAAATTTAAAGAATGAATTTAAAAAATAAAAAAATATTAATTACGGGCGCAACTGGCGGCATTGGTAACAGTTTAGTAGAAAAATTTTATAACCTTGGATCAATTATAGTTGCTACTGGCACTAATGAAGAAAAATTAGAAAATCTAAAAAAAAAATATAATAATATTGAAGTAAAAAGATTTAAATTAGATGAGCATAAAAATATTGAAAGTTTTATAGAAGAAGTCGATAAAAAAATAGATGGAATAGAAATACTTGTTAATAATGCAGGTATTACATTGGATAACTTATCAATTAGATTGTCACAAGAGGACTGGAAAAAAGTTTTAGATATCAATTTAACATCAACCTTTTTGATGTGTAAATCGACAATCAAGAAAATGCTAAGAAGAAAATACGGTAAAATAATAAATATTACTTCCATTGTTGGACATACCGGAAATTTAGGGCAAGCAAATTATTCTGCCTCTAAAGCTGGTATTGTAGCATTTTCAAAAAGCCTTGCTATTGAATATGCTAAAAAAAATATTAATGTAAATTGTGTTTCCCCAGGTTTTATAAAAACAGAGATGACTGATAAAATAAATGAAGAGTTTAAAAAAAACCTATTATCTAGAATACCCTCAGGAAGTTTAGGATCTGGCGATGACGTTTCAAATTGTGTAGCATTTTTGGCGTCTGATATGGCAAAGTATATTAATGGGGAAACGATTCATGTTAACGGTGGAATGTATATGGCTTGACAATTCTAATTAATAATCTATTAAGAAATTAAACAACTAAGAAAGGTATTCATGTCAGAAGATATAAAAAGTAAAATTAAAAAGATAGTTGCAGATCATTTAGGTATCGAGGAAGAAAAGGTAACGGAGGAAGCTAGTTTTATTGATGATTTAGGAGCAGACAGTTTAGATACTGTTGAGTTGGTTATGGCTTTCGAAGAGGAATTTGGATCTGAAATTTCAGATAGTGAAGCTGAAAAAATATTAACAGTGGGTGATGCAATTAAATTTATTGAAAGCAAGTCCAGCTAATTTGTTTTAAATATTGATAATGGAACATGATACAGGAAATATCATGGTAATTTTATCGTCACCATCGGGTGTTGGAAAAACCACTCTTACAAAAAAAATACAACAAAAATATCCTAATTTTAAAATTTCTGTATCACATACAACTAGATCTCCTAGATCTAATGAAGTTAATGGAGTTGACTACCACTTTGTTTCTTTTGAGCAATTTAGTGATTTAATAAAGAAGAATGAATTTTATGAATACGCTAAAATCTTTGAAAATTATTACGGAACATTAAAAAAGAATGTGGATCAGACTATTCTTACGCATGATATAATTTTTGATATTGATTGGCAAGGCACAAAACAATTATCAAAATTTAAAAACTTAAAACTAATTAAGATTTTTTTAGTTACGGAAAACAAAAATGAATTAAAGAAAAGATTGATTAAGAGAGATCAAAACACAGAGGAGGAAATCAAGAAAAGATTTGACTCTTTTAAAAATGATGTAAAACATTGGACTGATTATGACTATATTATTATAAATAAAAATTTAGATAATTGTTTTAAACAAATTGAAAACATTATTAAATCTTCCAAAAATACAGATATTACTTTTTCTCGTATAATTCAGTAATCTTATAGTAAATTTCTGGGCATATTTCTGATGGCCTTAAATTGAATTTTATATTAGGGATTTTTTCAATATCACTTTGATTTAAAAGCTTTTTCAGATTTTTATTAATCATCTTCCTTTTTCCTGAAAATAGAACATTAGTTACCTTTTCTAAATTTTCAATATTTCTTATTTTAAATGTTTTTTTTTCTTTTGGAAAAAAATGTATCACAACTGATTGAACTTTAGGTTTAGGAAAAAAACAATTATTAGTAACATAAAATTTTTTTTGAGAATTTAAGGTATAATTCGTTAAAATTGATAGTCTTCCATAATTTTTTGATCGAAATTGTCCTAATATTTTTTCACCTAATTCTTTTTGAAACATAAAAATTAAGTTACTAAACTTTGGCGGCCATTTTTTTATCTTTACAATTTTTACTAATATTTGTGAGGAAATATTAAAAGGCAAATTTCCAAAAATGATCGTATCTTTTTTTAAAAAATTTTCTAGATTTAATTCTAAAATATCAGCATTCAAAATTTTTACTTTTATATTTTTGGAATACTTTTTCTTTAGATTTTCGAAAAGATTCTTATCCTTTTCGATTAAGGTAAGTGTTTTAGGTTTTTTAGTTAAAATTTCATCAGTTAATGCGCCTTGACCAGGGCCAATTTCGATAATATTTTTATTATAAACCTTTGTAATATTAATAATTTTTTTAATAATATTTTTATCAATAAGAAAATTTTGCCCAAGAGATTTTTTAGGTTTTTTCACTTTTTTGATTAGCTTAAAAATTTAAAACATTTCATAAGACTAGCTGGATTACCTTTATTTTTTTTAATTAGATTGGTCGCAGTGCCATGATCAGGCGAAACTCTTAAATATTTAAGACCCAGAGTGATATTGATGGCATTGAACTTAAACAAAGTTTTAAAAGGTGTAATAACTTGGTCATGATACATTCCAACTATAACATCGTATTTCTTATAATCGTTTATGAATAATGTATCTGATATCAGTGGACCATATATATTTAGACCTTTTTTTTTCATCATTTTAATTGCTGGTATTATTATATTCTTTTCTTCAGATCCTTTAATTAACTCTGCATTATGAGGATTGAGCCCTAAAATACCAATTTTAGGATTTCTTTTAATAAGTTTTTTAAACCATTTGTTGATTGTCATTATCTTTAAAACTATTTTATTCTTAGATAAATTTTTTGCTACATCTTTAATATCTAAATGCGTAGTAATTGGACTAACAGCAAATTTGTCGTTAGCTATTAGCATTGACTCTGAACTGTTTTTTATTTTACATTTTGATGCCAAATATTCAGTTACACCAGTTTTTTTTTTATTCAAAAGTTTCTTATCAATCGCACAATTAATTATTCCAGCTACATCATTTTTTAAAGCCTGATTATGAGCAAAGTTAAGTGAGTCAAGAACAAATTTTGATGCAGATCTTCTTGAGACTTTAAAGGGATTTTTAAACTTAAGCTTTATGTCGATAACCTTAAGAGATTGACTAGAAGAATTTACATTAATATTCTTAACTTTTAACAAAGAGACACGATATCTTAAAGCTTTCAGCTGTTTTTTTATTAAATTATAATTTGTTATTAAGTAGATCCTTTTTTTTAAAGATATTGGTATTTTTTTCCATGATTTGTATATCAGTTCTGAGTTGATACTATTTGGATCACCACTGAGTAAAATTATTTTTTTCATTTATACTCTATAAGGCTAGTATTTCTAAGTTTTGATAAATGGCTACGTGAGTAAAGGTTAAATAGCTCATTTTTCTTTTGATTAACTAATTCATTTTTAATTTTTTCAAGATCTATTTCTTCTGGTTTAAAATTTCTTTTTTCAATAAGCTTTAGAAACAACACACTATTCTGCCTTTTAATTGGATCAGAAATCTCTCCAGAACTCATTGTTTTTAATAAATCATAAATAGGTTTTGACATTGCTTCTGCATTTACCCAGCCAATATCTCCATTATTTATTGCAGAGGAAGAAACGCTATATTTTAAAGCAGCATTCTCGAACCCTTCATCATATATTACTTTTTTAATATCATTGATACGTTCAGAGTCTGAGCTATCATTATTTATTAAAATTTCTATTTCAGATAATTTATACTGTTCAATTTTTGATCTCTTTTTTATAATACTTTGCAACTCATCATTTACAGATTTTTCGTCAATTGTAATTTTACTTGAATATATTTGATATATTAATTTTTGCCATTTAAATTGAGTTTTAATTTGATCTAAGAATAATTCAAAATCTAAATTATTATTAATAAATTTATTTTGTAGTCCTATTACATTATTTTGCGAAATCGATTCTAAATATTTTTTTATATTTTCTTCATCGTTTTTTAAATTATATTTTGATAATTCAATCTTTTTTAAACTAAATTGTATTAATGATTCTAATGCTTGTTTTTTTGATTTATCAATGTTTTCTTGATTAATTTCCTGATTGGAAATTATTAAAGATCCTAGTATTTTATTTTTTATGTCAAAATTTGTTATTATTTCATTCTCTACTTTAATTACAATTTTATTTTGAATATTTGCAAACGACTCATGTGAAAATAAAGAAAGAAAGATATAAAAAATTATATAAATTAATTTCATCATCTTTTAAATTCTGGCAATTTTGTACCACCTAAGGGAACAAGTGTAATTGTAAACATTAAACTATTTTCAGCTTCAACTTCAGGGTCAGTGTAAAATTCTCTTCTATATACAAGTCCTGCTCTTAAGCAGTCGTTAATATATTCATAACTTAGATTATAAAACTGAGATGAGTTTGTAACCAAATCTCTTTTTGTTTGAAAAGAAAGTAAGGTATTTTTATTTAAATTATAACTTAAGTCAGTATTAAAATAATCTTTTTCACCATAATGCTTTTGCTCTTTAAAGTAATTAAAGTTTATTTTTAAATTATCAAAATTCATTGTAGTTCCGATACTACTATAATTAACATCTGTATAGTTTTGATCTAAAGCAAAATCATATGTCAATTTTAAACTTTCGTTTAATTTAAATTCTGCTTTTCCGACCATATCCGAAAGTTTTTCATCTAAACTACTTTCGCTAGACATTTTTTTATTTTCTTTCTCACTAATTATTTGAGCCATAGAAAAATCAAAATCTTTGCCATCTCCTCGTATTTTATAATCTAATCCTAAAGATGCAGTTAGTCCTGTCTCATAATTATTAATACTATTATCCATTCTATTTATACTAAAAGCCTCCGTAGCATCAATTCTTCCGCCACTATCTTCTTTCCTCATTTGCCCCGGAGAATATCTCACTAACATTTTTGGTGTTAAAAAATGTTTATCATCATTTTCAGTTTTTTCTAAATCTAATTCAGCTAAATAACCAATAGCACCAAAAAGTTCATTAGTAGTTTCATCTTTAAATTTATTTATATTTTTCGCGGAGTAATTTATATTTCTCAAATTAGCAAGTATTTGAGTATTGATACCGTTTTCAAAATAGGAATTTCTTGAAACCCAATTAAAATTATTAGTTAAAAAATTTGAGGTTTTATTTGTATCATAGTTATGAACTTGTAAATTACTCTGAAAATTTAAGTCTCCGAAATTATTACTTAATAAATTTTTATCTAAAGTTATCTCTGGTAAAATATACTCATATTTATCATTATAAGTATCTTTCAAAGTTTCATACATGCTAGCATTTACACCTACGAATATATCGTCATTTTCATGTGTAAAATTAAAAGAACTTTCTAATGATGTAGTGTTATAATCTACAAGATTGGACTCAATTTGGTAAAGCTTTAAATATTTATCATTAGAAGTATCTTGGTATGAAAAACTGAATGAGTTTTCAGAACCATTTTTACCAAAGAAATTTTTTACAAATTTTCCAAAAAAGTGGGATTTTTCCCCTGATCTTTTAGCAGTACTCGTTTGTTTGTATCCTGCGGTGTAACCAAATTCTGAAAAAAAATAGCTATTTTTAAATGCTTGGTGATACTCTCCCAAGAACAAAGGATTTTCAGATTGGTACAATCTACTTGTTAAAGTAAAATTTTTATCTTTATCTATATCAAAAAAATAAGGAACTGATACTCCTAAACCTAAATTTTTAGTATCGTACAAGGTAGGATTTAAAAATCCTGATCTTCTATCAACAGTTGGGTCAGGGTGCGATAATTTAGGTAAATAAAAAATTGGGATGTCATATACCTTGATAACAGCATTATCATAATAAATTGTTTTTTTATTATTATCATGAAGCATTTCAGAAGCTTGAATAGTCCATGGAGGACACTTATCATTTTTTCTATAGTCACAGATTGTAAACACGCTTTTTTTGAAAAGGCTTTTTTGCTTACTTAGATTAATTGTATTTGCAAAAATTCTAGGTTTATTATTTTCATTAAATTTTAATTCTTTTTGATTTAAGAAGGCTTTAATATCAGTACCAAGTATTTCTTTTTTTTTCGTATCAATATATATCTGGGAAAATTGGTAAGAATTTCCTTTTTCATCATCAATTTTAATTTCACCTATTGATTTAAAAATATTATTTTGAGCCGAATATTTAAAATTCTCTAAATATACCGAATTTCCATCCTGATCTTTTACTATAGTATTTTCTTTCGAGCTAATAATTCTATCAGAATTATTTAGGGTTATATCCTTTGTATCAATTTCATAAAGATCTGTTGTGATTATAATTGTTTGACCTTTACTTACAAATCTTTTGTCATTTTCATTATACTCTGCAAAATTAGTTTTGATTAGATTATTCAGCTTATCTCGTGCTTCAATATTATTTTTTAAAATTAAAAAACCATTTTTTTTATCATATTCAACATAGTCAGCAGAGATTATATTTTGATCTTCGGTAATGATTATTACATCATCTTTAAAAATTGTAGTATTATTAATCTTATTTAATGAGATATTTTTAGCTTTTATTTGTAGTGTTTCAGCAAAACTATATTCTTTAAAAAAAGATATTAGAACTAAAATAAAAATTAATTTATTTTTCATTTATTTGTAAAATTCCCACAAAAGTAAATAAGGATAGTGCAATTACAGGTGCCCAAACTGCTAAAATTAAAGGAATTCTATCAGTTTGACCTAAAGCTAAAGATAGATCTTTAAAGTAAAATACCAAAACGCTTACAATTAATCCTATAACTATAAATTTCAAATTGTCAGACTTTTTAAGTGTGTTTAGAGTTAAAATTGCTGCTATTCCAGTCATTAAAAGTAAGAAAAAGGGAAAGGATAATAAAGAGTGAAGATTTTGATTTAATGAAATTTTGTTATAACCCTCTTTAATTAAAGAATTATAATTAATAACTAACTCTATGAAAGACATTGTATCGAAATTTTTAAACAATGAATTTACTTTCTCATAATCGTAGATTGAAAACATTTCATACTTATCAAATTTGTTTTTTTTTAAAATTCCTTCAATTGACTCAAATATTTCAACCTCTTCTAGTTTCCAATTATTATCTTTAATATTAACCTTTTTAGATATAATTTTTTCTTTTAAATTATAATTTTTATCTAAATGAAATATATTTACGTCAATTAAATCGAATCCATCAGGCCTATCCGCTGTAGTAATTCTGACACCATCATCAATATTTTCTTTTATCCAAAGTCCATTTTTATTAAATTTTACCAAGTGCTCAATATCTCTCGCATAATTTGACTTTGTTTTCTCGTAATATTTTGTCATTGAAGATGATATGGGATTAACAATTAACAAAATTAACCATCCTAATAAGAATGATGTTGCTGCCAATATAAAAAAAATTTTTATATTAGAATAGCCATACACTTTCATTGTTAAAAGATCTCTATTATTTCTAATCCTTATCATAAACCACATACTAGAGATAAAAATAATAAATGGTAAAAGTTGAATTATTAAACTTGGTATAAAAATACTTGTGAGCATTAATGGTGTTAAAAAACTTACATCTATATTTTTAAAAAATTCAATTTCTTCAAATAAATTTAGAATTACTCCAAAACAATAAAATATCAGAACCCATACTAAAATTGTTTTAAGAAAATTTTTTAATAGGTAATTGAAAATAATTTTATTCATGAAGGTTTTGACTCTTTAGAAAACTTGAAGATTAAAAATAAATATAATATCGTTGACAAAATAAACGGGAGTATAATAAAAGCAAACCTCAACAATTCATTCATTCCGGTGTATCTTACTGTCATCTCCGTAAAAAGTAATAGTAAAAAACTATAAAAAAAAATACTTACCCTATTCAAATATTTCTTTTTTGAATTAATTAATAAAAGAGAGCAAATTAGAGATATAACAGGTATGTATAATGGCAAAACTACTCTTCGATTAAGTGCAGATATTATTTCTTTTTTTGTATCTCCCTTACAAATTTCATATCTTAAATTATTTCTGGTGAAACATTTTAATAATTTTAAAGTTTGTGTTTCTTGAATTTTAGGTTGTTTTATTGTAGCAGTCGTCAAATCCTTCAAATCTATATTAAGTTGTTCAAAACTAATAATTTCATTTTTTTTATTATCATCTTTTGAAGAGATTATTTGTCCGTCAAAAAGATAAAATTTTTTTTTATCAACTATCCCACTATCTGCTACTATAGTTGTACTAAAAATATTTGATATATTAGAGGATAATCCTTTCAAATTGTTTCCTTTATCATGCAAAAAAATATTTTTTACTTCATTGTTGACTTTTTTTTCTACAATGAATGTGAAGCCTTTAAAAGTATCACTGAATTGTTGTGTCTTCACGGTCGGTATAAATGAATTGAATTGTTCCATGCTTAATAAAGATCTTGATTTGTTTAATGCAAGTGGAGTAATAAATGTTGATAAAATTAGATAAAATATAAGAATTAAAAATGAAATTAAAAAAAGTAAATTTACTAAAAAAATTTTTTTCACTCCAGAAGTCCACAAAATTACAAGCTCACTGTCTTGAATATGCTTTACTATGAAAATTGTTAAAGCCAAAAGAAAAGAAAAAGGAATAAACTTTGGTGCTAAGCCAAAGAGGTTTAAAAAAGAATATTCAAAATAGATACTTACTGGGTATCCGCTGTCTACTATTAGGTCAAGAAAACTTACTGCTCTAACAGTTAGCGCAATAATTGATAAACCAAACAATATAACAAAAAAAGTTTTTATTATTTCTATTATAAAGTTCTGATAAATTTTGTTTTGTAACATGAAAATATTGTATATAAATAATGCATCTAGCAAGTAAATTCAACCAATGGTTTAACCGTGATTAATTTATCGTTGAAAATAGATATATTTGGACTTATATGACTGACACAATTAGGTTTAATTAAAAATAATGTCTATAAAAATAAATTATTCAAAAAATACGAATAAAACTTCGTCTAACGTAGTTTTATTTGTTAATGAAAAATTTAATTTAGGACCAATAAAAAAATTTCTTTCTAAATTTGAGATTTCTTACATATCTGATTTATTGAAAACGAGTGATTTGAAAAAAAATCTATTTGTTTTTGAATTAAATTCAAAAAAGAAAATAATATTAATTTCAATAAAAAATAATTTAAAGACTTCAGATATAGAAAATTTAGGAGCAGATTTTTATAAGCGAGTAAATATTGGAAAAAATTGTGATTATTCTTTAATATCTGACAGTATTGAAAGTAAACAAAAAAATTTTATAGGTTATTTTCTTCACGGTTTTAAATTAAAATCATATGAATTTAATAAATACAAAACAAAGAAAACTACAAGAATTATTTCAATTAAAGTTTTAGGTAATAAAAACAAAATTTCATCATTAGATCAAACAAAGTTTAAAGCTCTTGAAATGGGAACTTTTTATGCAAGAGATTTAGTTTCGGAGCCAGGTAATATTTTAAGTCCTGATGAATATGCTAAAAGATTGAGTTCATTAAGAAAAGATGGTCTTAAGGTTACTATCTACGATAAAAAAAAATTAAAACAACTTGGAATGAATGCTCTTTTAGGGGTAGGTCAGGGAAGCGTTAAAGGCTCTTATCTCGTAACAATGGAATGGAATGGACTAAAAAATAAATCTAAACCTTTAGCATTTGTTGGAAAAGGTGTTTGTTTCGATACCGGTGGTTACTCTCTTAAACCTGCAAGATTTATGGAAGATATGACTTACGATATGGCTGGTTCTGCAACTGTGGCAGGACTAATGAAGAGTTTAGCTTTGAGAAAAGCTAAGGTTAACGTTGTGGGAGTAGTTGGTCTTGTTGAAAACATGGTAAGTGGAAACGCTCAAAGACCTGGAGATATTGTTAAATCTTACAGTGGAAAGACTATTGAAATATTAAACACAGATGCTGAGGGACGTTTAGTTTTGGCCGATGCTTTGACTTTCACTGAAAAAAAATACAAGCCAAAATTTATTGTAGACTTGGCCACATTAACAGGGGCTATAATAGTTTGTTTAGGTTCTGAGTATGCGGGATTATTTTCTAATAACGATAAACTATCTCAACAAATTTTTAACGCTGGTGAAAAAGTTGAGGAAAAAGTGTGGAGAATGCCCCTGCATAAAAATTATGATAAACTTATGAATTCTAAAAACGCAGATGTTCAAAATATAAATTATGTTGGAGGAGCTGGCTCAACAACAGCAGCTCAATTTTTACAAAGATTTATTATAAATAAAACTCCTTGGGCTCATTTGGATATTGCTGGAATGGCTTTTTCTAAATATGGAGGTGCCTTAAATTCAGGAGGAGCTACAGGCTATGGTGTAAGATTATTGAATCAACTTATCGAGGAAAATTATGAGTAATATTGAACAAACGCTTTCTATAATAAAACCTGATGCAGTTGAAAGAAACTTAATTGATGAAATAAAGTTTATTTTAAAAAAAAATAATTTAAATATAAAAGACAGTAAAAAAATTCATTTAACAAAAGATGAAGCTGCTGATTTTTATAAAGTTCATCAGTCAAAACCATTTTATAATGATTTATGTTCATATTTATCGTCCGGTCCAATAGTTGTTATGGTACTAGAGGGTGAAAATGCAGTTTTAACTTATAGAAAAATTATGGGCGCAACTGATCCAAAAAATGCAAAAGATAACACTATTAGGAAATTATATGGTTTATCTATAGATAAAAATTCAGTACATGGATCTGACTCAAAAGATAATGCTAAAAAAGAAATAGATTTTTTTTTCAAGTATTAATATTTTTAAATATTTTTATTATCGCTTCTGGATAGGCCAGATACTCTAACTTTTGAGTCTTTATTCTTAGATCGTATTCATTGTCCTGTTTACTTATGAAGAAGCTTTTTTGAGTAATAATTTTTCCACTATCCAATTTTTCATTTACATAATGAACAGTACACCCTGACTTGATTTCATTAGATTTTAATATTCTTCCAAAAGTATTTAAACCTTTATATTTTGGCAATAATGAAGGGTGTATATTTATAACTTTTTTTCTGAATTCAAACAAAAATCGTTTAGACATAATTTTCATGTAACCTGCCAAACAAATAAGATAAATATTATGTTTTTTTAAATTATAAATTATTTTGTTTTCAAAACTTCTTGAGTTTGTATTTATTATCAAAAAAGGGATAGAATTTTTTTTTGCATACATAACACCCTCTGCTTCTTTATTGTTGCAAATTACCAATTTTATATTAATTGGAAAATTATATTCTCTAGACTTTTTTATCAAATTTTTTAAATTTGAACCTTTACCAGAAATAAAAATACAGGTATTTTTTTTTACCATTGCAAATAATTTTTTATTTCAATTTTTTTTCTTTTATTTGATATATTTCCTATAACGTAAGGTCTATATTTTTTTGAAAAGAATTTACTTATTTTTTTTATGTTTTTTTTTGGAGCAATTACACAAAAACCAACACCACAGTTAAATGTATTTAACATTTCAGTGTCAGATAAACCTTTATTTTTTAACCATTTAAAAATCTTTCCTATTTTAATTTTAGATAAATCAATATTTAGACAAAGATTTTTAGGAACTGATCGTAGTAAATTTTCTATTAAACCTCCTCCTGTGATATGCGCAGCAGAGTTGATAAGATTTTTTTTTACTAATTTAAGAATTTCATTTGAGTAAATTTTGGTTGGTTTAATAAGTTCTTTTTTTAATTTTTTATCTATTTTATTTTTTTTTAAAATTGATCTTACTAAAGAATAACCATTTGAGTGAATACCATTGGACGGTATTGCTAAAACAACATCGTTATTTTTAACATTATATTTATTTAAAATTCTTTTTTTTGAAACAATACCTACACAAAAACCTGCTAAGTCAAATTTATCTGTAGAATAAATTCCTGGCATTTCGGCAGTTTCGCCACCAATTAATCTACAATCTGAAATTTTACAACCCCTAAATATCCCATTAATAATTTTTTTTGTTTTATTTAGATCTAGTTTTCCCACAGCAATATAATCCAAAAAAAATAGTGGCATTGCACCTTGAACAATCAAATCGTTTACACACATAGCAACTAAATCTATCCCAATGCTATCAAACTTCTTAAATTTATTAGCTAAATCAATTTTTGTACCAACACCGTCAGTGCACGATACTATAACAGGGTCTTTTATTTTCAGTTTACTTATATCATACAAAGATCCAAACCCGCCTATTACTTCTTTATTAAATGAATCGTTCCTTTTTTTGACATTTTTTTTTGATACATTTGAAATATAATTTACTAACTTATTAGCTAATGAAATATTTACACCACTTTTTTTGTAACTATTTTGCGTTTTTTTCATTTATAAAATGTTATTTAAATACTTATGAAATCAATTAAATTAAATTTCATTATTTTAGTTATTTTTTTAAAAACTGGAAATGTTTTATCTGAGCAAAGTATTTTCAATGTTAATAATATTGAGGTGGTTAAAAAGGCAAATATTTCTCATAAAGAATTAGCTAATCAAGCAATCAAAAAGGGTTTTAATGAATTAATAAATAAAATATTAATTGATAAAGATATAGTAAAAATATCAAAAATTAGTTTTTCTGAAATTAAACAGCTTGTCTCTTATTATCAGGTTTTTGAAGATAATAAAAATCAAGAGGAGAAAAAAATTACTTTTAACATTTTTTTCGATAAAAATAAACTTTATGAAGTTTTTTATGAAAGAGGCATTTCTTATTCTGAGATAGTTAATAAAGAAATTTATCTATTACCAATATTAATTACAAAAGATCAAATTCATATTTTTAATCAAAATTATTACTATGAGAATTGGATAGAAAAAAATGATAATAAACTTCTTGAATTTATTTTGCCTTTAGAAAATATCGAGATTATAAGAAATTTAAGTCTAAATATTGAAAATTTAGAGGATATAAAATTAAATAATTTATTTAAAGAATATCCAAATAAAAATTTAGCCCTAGTAGTAATCGATGAAAACAACTTTAAGGTACAAAAGATTTATCTTAAGACTGTTATATTAGGCAAAAGTGTCGATAAAAATTTAATACTAAAACAAAATAATTTATCTAAACAAGAATTTAATGAAAAAATAATTAATACAACAAGTAATATAATTACGAATATAGTAAAAACTCAAAATTTAGTTGATATAAGCACACCATCATTTTTAAATGCAAAGCTATTACTTAATAAAAAAAATAATTTATTAGAATTATATAAAAGGTTAAAGAAAATTGAATTAATAGATAATGTTTATGTTCAAAAATATAATAATCAATATGTTTTACTTAAAATAAAATACCTCGGTAAACTTGATAAGATAATAAATCAGTTAAAAAATGAAAATATATTGTTAAAGATAACTGGAGAAAGTTGGAGTCTAAAAATTATTTAATGAGTCAATTAGTTTTTAAATTTCCTTTCAAAAAAAAATATTTTGAACAGGATTTTTACGTGTCAAATAATAATTTTTCTGCATATAAATTAATTGAAAGTTGGCCAAACTGGCCAGGAAAATGGGTTAATATTTTTGGTGATACTGGAAGTGGTAAAACGCATTTATCTAAAATTCTTGAAAAGAAAATCAAAAAGATTAAGATTTCTGATTCTAAAGCTATTAATCAAAAATCAATTAATGATCTTATCAATTTGGAGTGTCTGATCATTGATAATTTTAAAAATAATATTGAAGAAAAACTATTATATTCAATTTTAAATCAATCAAAACAACTTGATATGTATATTGTCATTAACAGTTTTTCACCTATAAAAGAATCAGTATTTAGCCTTAAGGATTTGACATCAAGAATAAATAGTTTTGTAAATATAGGTATAGATCTTCCTACTGATGACTTATTAAAAGTAATTATATCGAAAACATTTTCTGATAGACAGATAAATATAAATCCAAAGATTTCTGAATATATTATTAATAACGTAGATCGTTCTTATGAAAAAATGTTCAAATTTCTTAAAGATATTGATGAATTATCTTTATCTTCTGGAAAATCTATAAATATTAATTTAATAAAAAAAGTATTAAAAAAATGAATAAATATAGAAGTCATAATTGCTCAGAACTAAGAGATAAAGATATAGATCAGCATGTAACCTTATCTGGTTGGTTACATAGAAAGAGGGATCATGGTAACCTGTTATTTCTAGATTTGAGAGATCATTTCGGTGTTACTCAATGTGTAATAGAAAACAGAAATAAATTCTTTCCAATATTAGAAAAAACAAAACCAGAAAGCGTTTTAAAAATAAACGGTAAAGTCGTAGAGAGGGCAAAGGGAACTGAGAATTTAGAATTAAAAACTGGAAAAGTTGAGGTATCAATTCAATCTGTTGAAATTCTATCGAATGCTAAAGAACTACCAATTCCTGTATTTGGTGAACAGAATTATCCAGAAGAATTAAGATTAAAATATAGGTTTTTAGATTTAAGAAGAGAGGAAATGCACAATAATATTATTTTGAGATCAAAAATAATTACTTTTATAAGATCTGAAATGTTAAAGTTGGGTTTCCTTGAATATCAAACTCCGATTTTAACATCTTCTAGTCCAGAGGGAGCAAGAGATTTTTTAGTGCCAAGCAGATTAAATCCGGGTAAATTCTATGCCTTACCACAAGCCCCTCAACAATTTAAACAATTAATAATGGTCTCTGGTTTTGACAGATATTTTCAAATTGCTCCATGTTTTA
>MDSZ01185741.1_pt1 | contig 29925 bp, 16 predicted proteins | sample 811201 | NCBI WGS metagenome assembly MDSZ01 (sample SAMN05326647, study PRJNA326480) | marine metagenome | isolation source: seawater | place: Indian Ocean: North | collected 2010 | reverse complement strand
TTTCTTTTTTGATGTCGATGAATCCCATATCGAGAATCTTCTTATCTTGTGTGAATGCATATCCGACACAAGTCGTTGATGCATCTAATCCTAATGAAACCATATTTTTCCCTTATTTTAACTTATTTCCCATTCTAAATCTTCAGGTGTAACTGTACAAGTATGAGAACCACCAGCCTCTGCTTGTGTACCAGCTGCAAATTTAATTGGAAATCTATTATTTACAGTATTTGGTTGACCCTCTTCAACTTCATCTGCAAATCCACCAATTGCAAAAGCTGCATCAGTAGTTGTAGATTCTGCATAAAAGTAACAATCAACAACCCCATCACTTGCTACAGCACCTGGAACAAAACCTTCTATGTTTAATTGTCCTTCAGAATCTGCTTCTAATGTAGTTTCACCTCTAAATAAGTATCCAGAACTATAAGAAACTGTATTAGTTAATCCTACTGAATATCTTGCTACAATAGAATTTTGACTATCAATATTATAATGCATTATCTCAAATCTTACATTAATACCAAAAACAGGTGGATTTTCTATAAATAGTTTACCACTTTGAATTTTTAATTTACCTGAATTTATTTTCATACTAATAAGTTAATTTAACTTTAATCATTCCTTCTTTATCGAAATTTTTATTCATAGGTGTACTCAATTTACCAACAGCTAGTATATTACCTTGTACATCGTGTAAGTTTACTTGAGTTATATATGTTTGTGGGTCTCCGTGAAATTGTGCATTTCTCATTTGATAAAATGGTTGATAATCAACTGAACCTGTACTTTCATAATATTCATAACTTGTATATGTTGGATTATTAGAAAAATTTAATTGATTTGGTTTTATACCACAAAAATAAGTAACTGAAGTTTGCTCTTCTATACCTTGTAATCCTTCAAAAACATTACCATCAACATTACGCATCATATTAACTAATCTTAATGAATTTCTAAAATCTTGAGAACCACTTTGAGTGTTATTTGTATAAAACCCACTTGATGAAAATCTTAAATTATCTGCACTGTCATCACTTCTATGTGAGAAATTTGCAACAGAACCAGTAGATGAACCACATATATCAATAGGACCAGGAACACTAATTGAATTATTTTCACTTAATACCATAGTGCCTTGATGAGGATAAAACCAACCTCTTACAGCACCTTCAAATTTTTGTCTATCATTACTTATGATATTACCTCTTGAACCACTTACAATATTATATCTTGGACCTGCAACTGTTTGTACTGCATCACGAATTTCACTATCATCAGTTAAAGATAAAGTAGTACCTTTTCCATCTCGTAAAGAACCACTTAAATTTAAAACCCAAGTACCTTCTCTTAATTTATCTCCAAATCTTTTTCTATCAAAAGATAAAATATAAACATAATCATCACCCTCAGCAACACTGGGTCCAAGACTACCACTTCCTATGTTAAAAGTACGAGCCACATCTTGATGTATATTTGGAGTTCTTTCACTATCTAATTTTTTAATATCTTCCAAAACAGACAAATGTTGTTTATATATTGCTTCTGATGCACCTTTTTTATCTGTACCTACATATGAACCACTACCCCTATAATGACCATACGAAACACTAAATAAAGAATCTGCATTTGAAGAAGTTGCATGACCATCTGTAACTGTTATATAATAATCTTTATTTGATTCTGCCATACTAGCAGTGTGTATTTGTGAACCTAATAATACTGTTGAGTTACCATTAAAGTAACCTTTTGAAACATCTACTTCGGTTATATTTGTTTTCGGTTGATTATCAGTACTTAATAATGATATATTAATATCCTCAAGATTTATCTGTGCAGATATGACAGGGTCTGTTTCCACTGGAGGTTCTGCAAAATAAATTCTCCAAGGCTCAGTTGTTAAAAAGATTTGGATGTACTCTGCTATATCTTCTCTTGCAGGACCTGATGGAGGATTTAACCATATATTCCAATCATCCACTGAAACTATACCATCACCATCTATATCGAAATCTGACCATTCATCAACACCTATTGGTTGATGAGGAAAATAATTTCTTACTTGAGTACCCAAATTTTCATTTGAACCTTCATATCTTTTACCAAAGAATGGCCATATTATTTCAGTTGGACTTTGACTACCAATTCTATAAGTACGACCTGGTTTAAATGTATCCAATTCACCTAACCAACTATCTTCTTGTGGTGCATAATATGCATATGGCCAACTAGCATTAGAAGTAGAACCTGGATTAACTGAATGTCCCGGGTCTGATGCATAAGTACCATTTTCATTATATAATGGTTCTTCTTGAATAAAAGGAATTTGTCCTTTTGGAAATGCAATATGGTTTACAACTTCACTAACTGATATTGGTTCATCTCTATGATATGGAACTCTATAATTCATACCTTTTCTTAATAATGGAAGTGAATTACCTGTATAAATCCATTCATTTAAAAGACCAGAACCATTACCAGGCGAATACCACAATTCTGATTGTTCACCACTTATTGGCATAAAAAATACTTTTGTAGCAACACGAGGTGGTATCTCAACATAAGGTGTTCCAGCCATTAAGGAACTTGATGGAACAAGTCCAACATTATATGCCTGATGTTGTTCATCACCCCCTTCAACTAATGAACCACCCGTATATCCCAATGCCATTTTCTGTAAATCAAGTCTTGGATTTACAAGAAAAATACTATAAGGTAATTGGTGTTGAATATAATAAGGTTTACCTTCTTGAACTCCATCATCAAATATTGGAGAATTATCTGGACAATACCAACCTTCTGCTATATAATTAGCGTTACCAAATGAATTTTCACTTCCTTTGTAATAAACCGCAACATCAGTTGAGTTAAGTGTATAAGTTCCATCATCATTTGGTTGTGAACCAAAACAAACAAAAGTACCATTTGCAGATATTGCTTGGTCTTCTGCATCATAATTAAATTGTACTGCATACGAACCAGAAGAATATGGAAGTTGTAATTCTTGTCCACCTACAGGACCCCATTTTGAAGTAGGTTTTCTTTTTGTATAAACTCCACCTAAAGCATTTTTTAATTGAGGATTTGTACCTTGTGACAAATATCTCATATTTCCAGCCAGTATTGCATAAGGACCAAAAACAGGTTCGTCACCATAAGGTGATTGTGGTGGTATATGAGAAAAGAAATTTGGGTCACTTGTAAAACTACTTAACCACTCACCATATTCAGGATATCCAATTGCTGCAAATTGTGTTGAAAAAAATGTAGGATTACCCAATTGTGCCATAGTATCTTGAAGATACGCAATTCCAGGTGGTAACATTGGATATTGTCCCATTGGTAACGGAGGTATATATCCAGGTTTTAAAGGACCATTTTCAGCATGTCCACTTGGAGAACGAGGTAAATAATTTTGATTAAAAGTAGTTATATTAGTATTATATCCACCTTCACGAGCACTTATATATCTTCGTATCCAATCTTGGACATGACCTGTATATTGTCCTGTTTCTATACTTATTTGATGCCAAGCTGAAATATCATCTTCACCAAAAGTTATATCATCATCTGCATCTACCAATGAAAATCTAACTGTATGCCACTGACCTGGTGACATAACTACTGTGTGAGGGCCGTATTGTGATTCATTATCTATAAATTTATTTCTAAAAACATATGTTCCTGTAATACCAGGTCGTAATCTAATATCATAATATTGTCCTAATTCAATTGTATCTAAATTACCTTGCCATTCATCAGTTATACCACCTCTATATGCAGCTGCATTATGAGTAAATACTGCACCAATTGGGTCATCATAGGAATCTTGCATAGTTGCAGTTAAATAAGTATCTTCACCCCAAGATAATAATGCATTACCATCTTCAAATGCACCATCAAAATCTAAAGTACCTGCAGAAAAAGCTTTAAAATCTTCAAAGTATCTTAAACCCCAAGGCTGTAATGGTAATGAAGGTAATGTATTAAATACATAATCTGGTGTATCTAATTGACCATTTTGTATCAAATGAGTGGAATAATCTCCATCCATAGAAGAACTTAAATTAAATATACCACCATTTGCATTCTCTCCACCAAGAAATTCACCTGGGTCTATAGTAGTTCTACTTGGTGGCATTTGTCCTGAAGTTATAAAACCAGTAAGCATATCGGCTATATCTTGTCTTCCTCTTTGAGCCCACCAAATTACATCTACTGAATTTAATATACCATCACCATTATAACCATACTCATTGACTGTTGTTGAACCTGCTTGGTCAAAATCTTCAAAATATACAGGATTTTTATATGCAGGCATTGGTTCATTTCCTACAATTGCTTGTGTTAAATATTGTACAATATCACTTCTACCCACATTATTCCACCAAACTACATCTACGGAATTAATTACTCCTTGAGGATATTGAGGTGAAATATCATTTGGTCCATCATACTTATTATAATCTTCAAAAAATATAGGTTGAAGGTCTTCATTATTACCTACAATTGAAACAGAACTATTTGGATTAGTTTTCCAAGATGTTAATTGAAAATTATCTTTACCACCATCTTTAAGGTAAGGAAGAAATTCTAAAGTTTTTCTTTGATTTCCGTGTGGTCTACCTTCCCCTACACGACCTGTAGTACCTACTGGGTCATTAGAATATAATAATCTTGCCCAATCGTTTCCTAATCTAATACTACCACCTGCTTTTAAAGTAGGGTCTGACCAAGGAAATCTAACATCAATTCTATAAATGTTACCTGGTTGTAACCAAACTTGTGGTATATCTGTACCATATAAATTTGCATTGTCACCAGTATAATATCCATCTCCACTTACTACATCAAAACGATTTGGACCACCACTTGGATAAGTTGCAGTTGGTTGGTCTGGATGTTGAATAAATTTAACTTGAGGTAAGTGACTACCGTTAGAAACATTTTCACTTCTCATAATTGCATTATTTGAATCATTGAAAAATACTTCTTGTAATGCTTCTTCAGTTCCTCTGTTTCCATAAAATGCTATAACATCTATATGAGCTGTACTATTTGCTTTATAATGAAATGGACTTAAAAACTCTGGTGTTAAATCTGGACCAATTAAATGTTTTTCTTGAATTGGTTTAACTCCTAGTCCATCATCTGATGAATGAAATGGTCCAACACTATTATTAGTTGTACATGCAGATACAAACCCAGCAGTATGTCCAGCCCAAGTTATTCCACATATACCAGGAGGAGCTTGCCAACCCCACTGACCTGGTATGTTTTGTAGAAAATGATTTTGAGCCCAACCTGTTCCATATTGCCCTTGGTCACCATAAGCATCAATGTTCCAAACTTTACCTTCAGAAAATTCTTGTACTACCAAATCAAGTTGACCAATACCTTCAGGTCCTGGTGTAAGATAACGAAATGTAGGATGGTCGTTTGCTAACATTGGTTCTCCACCATACACACACCAGTAACTATAATGTGAAACTCCAGCTCCTTCATCACTACTTTCCCAATCTAAAGAGTCAAATTCTTGATATGGTAAAACACTTCTTTGTCTTTCTTCAATATGTGTAAGAAAATTACAAGAAAACTGATATGCCTGCATTGGAGATATACTCTCTGCACTGATATCAGTTACCCTTCTTTGAAGATGTACACTTGCCTCCATTAAATCAGAACAATAACCTGGTCCATAATCACAAGGATTTTGAGTATCTACACCACCACCATTACCATTATTACCACCAAGTGCAAACGAAGATGCATTTATCATACTTTCTTCGTGTCTTGTTGGTATTATAATATCATATTCATCTCCAAGAATAAAACATCCTTCATTTTTATATACTTGTGACCATTTTAAACCAGTATTATTACTTGATAGTAAGTACATATGACCTTGTCCAGTTGGAGAGTGAAATGGTCTGTAATCATTATATTTAGTATAAAAAAAGTTTTTTGTTAAATTTTTAATTACTGTTCCAGGAGGTAATGATTTAAAATGAAAATCAGAAATAGGATAACCTGTATCATTAGGAAAACCATAATCACCAAGTGGTGACCAGGAATCATCATCCCAAGATACATTACCATCTGTTAAATCATGCATATACTGATAAAATTCAGGATTTGTATTTAGTTTTACATAATTATGTCCCGCATATAGTCTCATCTAATAATCCATTTTTATTTTAAATGTTATACTCATATCATCTCTCATTTTTACTGGTCTTGGTAACTGAGCTATTACCAATGGTTCTGAATGTTTTATTTGAACTCCACCATTATCACCTGGTACTTGTTTTAATTCTGTATCATTATATAATTGAATACCTGTTAAATAAGGTGCCCAATTACTTCCAGTTAATTTATTAAGTAATTTATGTGAATATATATGTTGTACTGAACCTTCTGTATTACTGGCTGTTAATAATCCTCTTGCTGTTGGATTCATAGTTTGCATCCAACTATTTGGTTTTAGTCTTATAGTCCACTGTCGAATATAATAGTGTTGTGTTGAATTAAATTTTAATTCATAATTTCCACTTCCAACATCTTGATACATTACTTGATGTTTTCTTTCTGCACCAGAACCAGAAAAAGAACCTGATTGTGTTATTAATGCAACACCCATATCATAAAATATATTTCCAATATAATTATCTGAATGTGATACACTGTTATTACTTTGTGTTATATATGGGTCTACTGGATATAAATTTCCAAATCCATCATCTTTTATAGTCATCGTACCAGAAGGATGAGAATTATCTGTTAATGTAAAACTACCAGGTTGTATTCTTTCACCAAAATATTTTTGTGGTATATAAAAAACAGATGCAGTTGTATAATAACCATCTGATGGCACATTATTTCCAAGTACTATATCAAATTTATTTGTATTTATTTGATTTTTTGGTCCTATTGGAATAAGTGGATATCTCTGCTCATTCATATCTTGACCAGTATGATAAGAACCTGAATAAAAAAGAGTTCTTAATGCATGCCAATGATTAGATGCAGTTGTATTAGTTGTTGTATCATTTTGACCACCCTTCAAAGAACTTGATAGAGCAGATATTCTTGAAACACCTTCTGAAGCAGAGTCTAATAATTTAGTTTTGTGAAACTCTGTTTCAACAAGTTCGAAGTCGCTGACATTAATCTTACCATATACAGACATAGCATGACATTAATATGTTAGTTTTACTTTTATTGTTGCTTCTGAACTAAAGTTTTTCTTAATTGGACTTGATAGTTTTGCAACAGCAACTAACTTACCTGCATTACTATATAGTCCAACACCAGAAATATAAACAGTTGGATTACCCCACATCGTTTTATGTCTTAATTCGTTACCTGAGCCAGAAACAAATGATGGGTTATTTGAAAAGTTTAAAGCACCTGAACGAACTCTACAAAAATAATTGTTTTGAGTTTGGTCTTCTTCACTTCTAAATCTTAAAACAGTACTACCATCTGCTCCACCAACTTTTCTTAAACAATTTACAAATTTAAGAGCATTTTTAGCATTTGTATTATTACTACGCCAAGGTGATAAACCACTACCAGATGCAATTACCTGAGCTACAGCTGCACCTTCATCATTATGTGAATGAAATTCTGCCATACTACCAGTATATGCTCTACCAGGAAAACTAGCAGAGAGTTCGTGAGCACTAAATAACATAACTCCTGCATCAGGATAAAACCATCCAAAAGTTCTATGGTCTTTAGCAACTGAACCAACACTACCACTAACAGTACCTGCAGCTCCACTAACAATATTATATCTTGGACCTGCTACAGTAAATGTGGAAGCATTATATTTACTATCATCTGTAAGATGAAGTTCTTGACCACCATCTAAAACTGATTTTGAAAAACCGTCACCTTTTTTAGTACCAGAACCACTTAAAACTACAGTCCAAGTACCTTTATTAATTCTATCTTTAAATCTACTTCTTTTACCAACAAGTGCATAAACATCAGGGTCGTTATCACTTCTTGCCTCTCTATGAGAACCTTGAGAAGATATTTTAAATCCACCTGTTATTTCAGTTTCTTTTAATAATAAACTTGAAAATTGTTTATAAATTGCTTCAGTTTCACCTTGTAAAGTATTATCATTAGAAGTACCACCTCTTACATCAGAACCAGAACCGGCTATATGTCCATAAGTTACTGAAAATTGAGTTTCTGCTGAAGCTGAAAGGGGATGTTTGTTACTAATATTAAAATAATATTCTTCATTTGAATCTGCTAAACTTGCTGTGTAAATGAGTTGTGATTCTAAAGTACCATCTCCACCAGTAAAATAACCTGCAGTTAATTTAATAGTATCTATTGTGTAATCATAACCTTCTCTTGTATCAAGAATGACCGTATTCGGGTCTCCTGGCATTATCAGAGAGGCACCATTACTTTCCGCCAATAATTGAGTTAATTCAGTCTGTAAAGTTGATACATCTGCACCACCTCCGAGACCAGTATTTGTATAATCTATAGCCATTGTTTAATCCCCTTAATAATTATAATAAATTTATTCATCTTATGTAACTGGTTCAAGTGTTACATTAACACTTCTGTAAGCACCAGTTGAAACAGATATAAATGTTAATGTTATAGTTCTTTGAGTTGTCAAGTTTATATTGTTTTGTATATTAAATCCAGTACCAAAATAAGCAGCTGCTTGTGGAATATCTTGTTCAGCAACAAAAGTTAATGCATTACCACCAATATCAATTGCAGTATTAGCACCCTCCACACTCAAAATTTGACTATCAGGTACAACCATTATAAAGTTTTCAGTTTCCGTTGAAGGTGAATTTGATAAAGAAGGATTAAATAGATTGAATGCATTATGTGCTAATGTTATATCTTGTAGTGATGATGCTGCCACAAAAGGTAAAGCAGTTGTATTTCTATCTAAAGATAGTAATTTATTCCTCATAAAATATGCACCATTTGGTAATGCTTCTAAATTTGGTAAATTTTCAATAGCCTCACCATAAAAAGCCGAACCACTTGGATGGTCTGGATTCCAAAGTGTATAATCAATACCTGTATCACTTAAAGTAAAATATCTTATGTTTAACGCGTTACCAGTTGCAAGTAACTTTCGACCTTCTTTAGTTAATATTGCATCTACAACTACGGTTGAATTATCTAAATATCCCATCTTTTTATCTCCTAAAAATTTTTAATGTATGTATAAAACAATTATAATGATTCATATATAAATATGTAATTATTCAAAAAATGTACTTATTTTTTATTATCCTACTGTTAAAGTATTTTCTCCTGTTACATTTACGGTATAAAACGAACCAGAATTTAAATCAGCAGTTTCTGGAACATTATTAAATACCACATCATCTCTGTCTGATTCTGCACCATTTTGAACACCATCAAAAAATGAATTTTTAAAACTTGGTGTTTCTGTGTTTGATTTTCCAACTATATGTGTATGATTATTTGGATATCTATATCTTTCATCTATATATTTTCCAAAATTACTACCTGTATTTGTATTTTGTATTCCACCTTCAGCATTAGTATCTATCAATCTTACGGTTGAACCATTTTCACGAACACCATTAGTACTATCAATTTGTATATTTTCTATTCCTCTAAAAAATGATTCACTTGCAAAAGGTGTAAATACACTGCCTGTTGCACTTAATGAAGAAGCTGATACTATTTGTGTATCACCTATTGTGAGAAATTTATAACGAGTTTCATAATGACTTCTATTTAGAAGTTTCATTGTTGAATAACCTTTTTCAGTATTCCTAAAATCTGCATAATTTACAAAATGTGTATCATTAACTGTTGTTCCCCAATTTACATTTGGGTCTATATAATTAAATAAATTTGATACTTCATCTCTAAATGCTATAGATGATGAATGTAAAATACCTTCCCAAGAACCACTCATCTGATGATGACCTATTATATTTACTCCTTGTATATGAGAGGAAGTAATTTTATTATTATTGTGATATTTTAAATCTTCTACTGTAAAACTATTATATCTTTCAAAATCAGTACTTGATGAAATTATATCTCGACCTTTACCTAATTCAAATGGACGAAGAGAAGCAGAATCATCATTTTGATTGAAAAAATTAAAAGTTGTAGTATATATATTTTCTTTTGATGCACTGAACGCTATATAAGTTTCATCATCTATTGGATTAAATGATGTTATTTTTATTTCACTTTTATTATCATTATATTCAGCACTTGAAGTTATATAATCTGAAACTCCAAATCTAATTAATTTTTGAGCAGTTTTTCCTATATTTTGTTCTGTAACTGAAACATCTTGTAGTTCATCATCTGATATATTAATAACTGTATTATCTTCTTTTTTATCGCCATCATTTAAAATTTTAATTCCAAGTTCTTGTTGAGTGTTAGGTTCAAATTTAGGTAAATAATCTAATCTTTCTTGTCCTAATTTATAACCTTTTATTTTGTTTTTCTCTAATAAAGTAGGTTTAAATTCTATTCCAACATCTTCAAAAGTTGCTCTTGATGGTAATACTCTTTTTATTCTATCTATTAAACTTTCATTAAAAATTTTCTTTTGTGCTCTTATATACTTGTTTGGTTCTAATCTAATTTCATATTGATTAACTATATCAGTAAAGAAACTATTTAATTCTGCATAACCATCAGCATAAACATCTGCAGGGTCTCCCATCATTTCTGCTACTGAAAAATCAGACATATTGTTTATTAAAAAATCATCTATTACATCGTGAGGTGACCTAATAATAGAAATTTTTGAAGAGGCTTTCTTTTTAGCTTCAAGTGTATCATAAGGAGTTAAATATGATTTTTGAGAATAATTTAAATTACTAATATAATTAAGACTTCCACTTGGAGCAATAACTATACTATTATCATTTATTTCATTACCTTCTGCTCTTATTGTAAATGCAACTCTATCTACTTCAGAAGTATCATAAATCATACTTAAATCAAATGCATCATCTGTTAATGTTAAAGAATAATCTTTTATATTAAAAGGATTACTATCAACTAATGTTACGGTAGAACCAGATTGATGATTTTCATTTAGTTTGTAGTGATAAATTAATTCATCTTGAGAACTTGTAAGATGATTTCCAACAACTGATTGTTTATTTAATATATGTTGTTTAAATTTAGACATACTTAATGGAGTAGTCCAACTTCTGACTTCGGCAATTGAACCTGTAAATGTTCTTCCTACAAGTAATCGTCTTGTAGAAACATTAGAACCAGTTGAATACCAATTTTCATTTGCTCTAGCACCACTTATATTATTAGAAAATACCTCCATAGAAACTAACTCATTTGCAGGAATTACATCTGCTATTGCCTTACCAACATATAGTTTATATGTTATTGAACCACTTTTTAATTGGTTAAGAGGTAAACCAGAACCTGTAAGAGAACTATAATAAGTACTTCTTGATATTTCAGAACCACTAATATATGATGTGTTATCAAAATCTCTAACTATTGCTACATTCCAAAATTCACTTGATTTTAATTTTATGTAATTTGTAGACATTGAAAATGCATTTTGTGCAATTGGTGATGAACCAGATAACGAATTGTTTAATCTAAATTCTAATTTACCATATGCCCGTGTATCAGTACCATTGGTTGAACCTGAAGGAATTATTCTTAAATCCCAAAATGAACCAGTTTTATTATTATCATTTGCAGCACCACTACCACTTGATTCAACTAACGATTGTGTGTTGTTTGTTAATGTACCTTTCATTAAAAATTGAAATGTATTTGCAGTTACATCATTTGTCCACCAATCTAAATCAAGTTTTGAACCTGTATTTGGATGAATTAGGAAAGAATATAAATCTACTTTATCTTGAGTAAAATTAAAATTACCTGCCTGTGAACCTACCCCATCAACAAGTGGACTTGTATCTTCTGTTAAGATAGAAAAACTATCTACTAATTCTCTTGAAGCACCATGCTCTCTTATTTTTAATACATCCGCTGGCCAACCAAATACATTCAGTAAATACCTTACACTATTTATCGTTCCCTTTGATTTTAAAATAGGAACTATATTATTTAATGTTTTATTCCAATAGTTTTCTGTTATTTCTTTGGGTGATTCTACTTGTAATTGGTTAGAACCAAAATAATCTAACAAACTTCCACTAAATATTTGTCTTGCTTCCCAACCTACATTTTCTAATAATACAGGTAAAATATTAGAAGGTGCTTTATCACCTTTATCATATCCTCTTTTATTAAATGTTTCTAATCCTTTTATGTATGTTCTAATAATATCAAAATGTTCACCTAACATATTTACAAATTGTTTCATTTCTGTTTGATTACCATCTAAATCATCTTTAATATATGCTGGTAAATTATTTACCAAACTATTCGGATTTAAATCATCATACAATGAAGCAGATTGATACCAACCTGTGTACCAATTATTAAATTCAGCTGATGCTGTACTTTGCATATCGTTAAAAGGAGCAATATTAGTTGGGTCATTTTTAGAAATTTTTATATCTGTAATAAAAGAAGATGTTCCATATGACATACTTGGTTGTGTTAAATGAAATAACTCCCCTGCAGGTAACATAGAACCTGTAAATAATGCTCCACTACCAGTAATGGATGTAGCAAGATATTGATATTTACCACCAGCAATTATAGAATACGAACCAGTTGCATTTTCACCCGTTACTAATACTACATTAGATTGTGGACCTGATGCTGTAATGTGAATACCACCTGCACCACCAACAACAGCATTAGTAGAATGTGGTTTCCAATAAGATGCAGATGTCTTATAAACAAATCTTGACCACGAACCTGTAGATAAAGTTGTATGATTAACAGAATCTCCAGTAGAAGCACTCGGAGTTAAAATACTTTGAGTAAATAAAGTAGATGGTGGTACTGGAGGTGAGTGTGCTAAATTATTATTTTTCCATTCTGGTATCTGTTGTTTATTTCCAGCATTATCTGAACCTAACATTAAAAATGATAAATAAAGTGAACCACTATAATTATAAAAAGGTTCGTTTTGAACAAAATATGTATCATTAAATAAACTAACACTTGAACTTGGGTTTATTGCAGGTAATGGTTGTGAACCACTAAATTCATAAACAGCAGGAAATCCAAATTTATGTGTTGTACTTACTAAATCATTTTTATTTACTGGTCTTGTGTATATATAATTAGGACCATTACCTGGTGCAGAACCAGTTGTTGTTAACTGTCCATCTTGATACATAAATCGTTCATAAGGTGTAAATCCATTTTTTACAATAGAAATTTTATTAAATAAAAGTTGTCTTCTTGAATTTACTTCTTCACTTCCACTTGTTAGTAACGATTGAGATATTTCTTTATAGTAATCTTCTATTTCAGATATTTTTAATTTAAAATTTTCTAATTTGTTTGCTGCAGAACCAAAATATGTATGATTAGTAAAATCTGTAAAATCTAATTGTATGTTATCATAACTTTCAGATAAAATTTGTTGGTAAATATCAGGTTGTGTGAATGAACCAGTTAAATCATTAAAACTTTCTGCCTTTGCATATGCAGGTTCTGTAACTTCACCTTTTATAAAATCAGGGTCGTATTCTAACGCTCTTTCTAAAAACTTTTCAGGTTCTGCTTCAATGTAAGTTATTTGTTCAGATGTAGTTTCAAGTATTTTTTGTTCAATACTTACTTTTCCTAACCTTGATATTTGTGCGGGTAAAGGTTCGTGTAATTTAACTATTAAATAACTTTGATTTGGGTCTGAATTATCAAATAAATAATTTAATATTGGTACTAATTGACCTTCTCCTTTTTCATCAAGTAAATTAAGTACATAATCAAATTGATAGTTATGGAAAGGATAAGGTATAATACCATTCATCATCGCATTAATTTCTGATGCTGCTCCTATATTTCCAACTGCGTTCCATTGTGCAATATCTTCTGAATCTAATTTACCATTTTTATCTATATCATATTCTTCAAAAAATGTAAATCCACTTGATACTATATCAGTAACACCATAAGTAAAATATTTTGTAGCACTTGTTATACCAGAATCAATAATATCAGTATCTATAGAAGTTTGACTTCTAAATAATCTGGCAACAATACAATCATTTGCAGTTGGTTCAAAAATATTAGCAAGACTATAACCATCATTATCATATGTCCATTGTTGTCCATCCCAATATGCAATCACAAAATCTGATGATGGGGAAGGTTCAAAATCTATATTTCCAAATCTTGTATAATCAGCACCAACAAACATTACATATGCTTCTAAATCTTGAGATGTATTTGTTCCCTGTCCGTTAGTTCCCATCATTCCACTAACCATACCGTGTGAACCTTGAATATCATATAGTGTACCATCTGGATGTTTAAATGGTACAGAACCTTCTCCATTATACCATATTGCATCACCATCTTCATTTTGTCCAGTAAATGTTACATGCCCAGGATTAACATCTTGATTTGATGTTCCCATTTTATTTATTTGAAGTTCAAAAGTATCTGCAGTAAAATGACCACCTGCAGGGATTCCTCTAACATTAGGTGATTCATTATTGGACATCTCCAACACACCATTTTCTACTAAATTACCTTCTTCATCATTTGCTCTTACATCATCAACTACACCAACTACTTGTGGCATATGAAGTTGTAATTGTTGTAAATTTACTGAATCATTTCCATCAAATACAAGTCTTAATTCTTTTCTTGTTGGTGAAATATTTTTTATTATAAAAGGAAATTCATCTGTTGCCTGTTTTTCTGATATTCCAAATATTTGTGAAATTACATTACGAAGTGTATCAAAAGTTAAATTATAATTTCCACCCTCTAACTTAACAGCCTCTAAAGTTTCATTTGGTTTTACATAAGGATTCCCAATCTCATCTTCATAAATGATAAGTTGATTGGTTTCAATTTCTGCTCCCTCACCAGTACCTTGTGAATATGCGGTACTACCAGTTATCAATTGGTGAATATGTGGAGGTGCACCTTCAACACCATAAATTGCCATTGTGTTTGGCCAACCATTACTATAGGCCTCTTGTACTTGATAATTTATAACTTGGTGTTGGTGTTTTACATCTGGATTACCTGGATGTACGGCAACATAAGCAATACCATTTCCGTTTGCATCAATTTCATATTCGTGTTGATGTTCCCATGCTAAATCTGTTGTTCCACGAGTAGTACCAAGTCCCAATTCATCTAATAAACCAGCCAATCCTCTTGAGGAATAAAAAGTAAATAAATGGTTTCCAAAATTATCACGAACTATCATACGCATATAACCACCTTGTGATATTATACCCGCACGTCCTAACTGTCGGTTTTCTGTATCTTTAAGAATTACCGATAGTTGTTTTTCACTAAATTGTTCTTCTATCTTCGCCATTTATTTTCCTACACTTTTCCTTATATAAATATTTTAAATTAAAATTTATTGATTATTAATTATTATTCAAATCGTTCCATTGTTGAGAATTAACCCAAACAAAACTAATTGGTGTACCTACTGGCCATACACCAGGGTCAATTGCTCCTCCATGTCCTTCTGGTCGACCATTTGGACCACCATAAGAACCTGCATAAGCTCTTGTCACATTAAAATAATAGTTATTGATATTGACAGAACCGTAATATTGTCTTCTCATTACCCTCATTATTTCAATTCCTTGTTCTGGAGTTCCTAATAAAATAAAAGGACAATTATCATTAGTCCCCCCTCCCACAAGACCATCTATATATTGATGCCAGTACTGACCATACCCATCTCCATAATTATTATATGAAGTTGTTCGATTTGGTTCATATACTCCAATGTCTGTTAATACTTGTAACCATTGAGGGAATGTTGTAAACATAGGAGGACCATAAATACCAATATTATCTATATAAGAATTAATTGTTTGGTTATGATAAACATCGTGGATATGGTAGATTGAATTAGGTGTAGTAATTTCACCCATAGGAATACGATTATTCCATTGGTCTTCAGTTATTGTTTCAATAAAAAAATTACTAGCATCAAATTGTTGACTTATATCCATAAAACTGACATCAGTATCAGCGTTGTGTGATAAGATAGGACTATCACCATACCCTCGTTGTGCTACCCAAAAATCAGTATTACCTGAATAATCTTTAGCTAAAACTCTTATGTATTCTATAGAATTAGTTTGTTGTTGTTCTTCACCTTCAAGAGCTTGATGAAAAATTTTAAAATAATCTCCCACTTCAATTGCATCATTCCATAGTTCAGAAAAAGGTTCATTACCTGTATAATTTGGATGATTTTTAAACACATCTCTTCTAAAAATCGATACATTATCAATACCAAAGTAATTATCAATTTGAGTAGTAATAGGAAGATTTAATTTAAATAAATAATGGTCAGTCCAAGAATCTTCAAGGTTTTGTAATGGAGGGGACTGTTCCAATGCCTCTAATTCAAGGTCCATCACATCATCAAAATCTGCTGGTACAGTATAATCTGGAGCAAACTCTGGTGGGTCTGCACCAATTAAAAATTCTCCTGGTTCTCTCCACGGCGTGACAGTAGTTCCACCAAGTTCTAATTGTGGTGCTGCAATTGAAATTCTTGGATTATTAGTATTCGTAAATCGTAAAGTTTCATCTAAATGCTTAAATATAAAATTATAGGTAAGAAGAGGATTATCACCTAACCCACTTGGTAATTCTACATCTTTCCAAGTTAATCTTGTCCAACCTTCATTTGTAGAAAATGGAACAGGTGAACCCATAGTAAGAAACTCACCTCTATCTGATATTTGTGTATCGTTTGTATCAGGATATGCTGCGAAATATGGTTGTATAGTTAATGTATTTAAACTATCCGTTTTTACATATACAGAAAAACAATATTTTGATACAATATTTTCTTCTAAAGCTACAACTGGATTAACATTATGTCCGTGTGAATATACACCATCATCAAAAATATCATATTGAATTTTAGGTGGTTCGTGAACTAACCATAAATCAGTAAATGTAGCATTTGGATTACCTTCACCATATCTACATCTAAAAGTTAATTGAGGTGGAATTGTATGAGACATCCAATTTCCAGCAAATGCTGTAAAAGGTATTGTTACATTTGTCTGTGAAGAAAAAAGTGAATAATTTTCAAAATCTATATGTTCTATTCCATCTTCACTATCATCATCTCTATATAAACGAGCAACTATTGCATCATTTGAATTTGGTATAAATTCTCTATCAATATGAAAACCTTGACCGTTATCCCAATACCATTTTTGATATGAACCATCATCTGAAAATTCTACATTACCTGTGTTATCAACTATTACAGGTTGTGGCATACCTCCTCCACGATATACTACCATAAAATCTTGACTATAAGAACCATCAAGAATAGGTTGAAATCTTGATTTATCAGAACCCACGAACATTATATATGCCTCTGTTACAACTCCTTGTCCTTGAACACCAGTGGTTACTCCTCTTATATTATCCTGCCAAGTTAAATTAAATTCTGAATCACTCTGTTCCCCATCGTAAAGAGCCTCTTGAGGTGAAACATAAGGTTCTCTTGCCATTGCAGATGCAACACCTGAAAAAGTATCAACTCTGAATGTTCTTCCATTGGGATGTACGAAATCAAATTGAGATGGAAAAAATCTAATATGACCATCTGCATGTTCAATATCGCCAAAACCTGGATTTTCTTGTCCGTGTAAACTTATTCGTTCACCATTAAAATGTTCAACATCGTGTTGCATTACTCCACGAGCATGACATCCATTTATTTTTGGAATTATAAAATGTTCTAATATTTCTGCTACAGAAGTAGGTGCAGAATCAGTTGATACATCAGTTCCTTGTACTGGCAACCAGCCATAACTTGGATACTGACCAGTATTATCAATTTGATTTTCATTTTGTGCCAATGGTTTAAAAGTCCAACTACCATTAGTAACAAGTTGTCGCATTAATCTACAATGAGAATCCTCTTTCATATTAATTAAAGATTGAAGTGCATCTGACATCATTGCTCTCCAACCAGTAGATACATTAAAATTTGTTAAAACTTGTGAAAATACATTTGACATTAAATCTTCTACAACTTCTTGTTTTGCAATTAAATTTGAACCCATCGTATCTCTCGTAGAAATTGAAGAAGTCATTTCAGTATGATATTCATTTAGTACATCACTATATTGGTCATAAAGAGCTCGATATTGGTCTTCTGTAAAAATTACATCCACATCTTCATACACTCTATCTAAACATTGTTTAATTAAATAACTTAAAGTAACTGCAGATTTATCTATAAATCGAAGATTTTCTCCTTCTTGAAATATTTCACCTGGTCTCATTTTCTTTTTGATAGTTTCAAAATCAGTAAAAAGTTTTATGATTCTTTCTTTAATTATATCACCTTGTATTTTTGGTTTAAATTCTGATATTTTACAATCTAAAAATTCTTTTGTTTTTTTAATATCAGGAACTGTTTTTATAGGTTGTACTTTTACAAATTGACCTACCATATTTCTTAATTGTTCCATTACATCTTTTAATGGTAAAAGAGGATATCCTCCATAATAAAAATAATAATTTTGACCAAAGGTATCTGCTGATGTTTGCACTATTGTTGAATATAAAGTTAATTGTGATAAATGGGGAATTGCATCTTCACCACCAAAATGATTAATAAAAAAATCTATGGGAGAAGAAAAATTAGAATCAGTAGTTGGATTTATTAATACATTTTTATTAAATAAATGTAAATCTTTTTGATGTAAAACTAAACGGTCATCTTCAGTTCTACCTTTTGTTACTAAACCTTCTTGAGTTGCATATTGAAAATCACCAAGATTATTTTCATCATCAGGTACAACACCTCCGTACGTCAAGCCACCTGTATCTGGTGGAACTATAAATTCATTGTTAAAATGTTCAATCATTAATTCAGAAATTCTATCAGCAAATGCTTCTTTATAATTTCTGTGTTGATTTAGAGTATTTATATATGAATTTGCAAAAGACATTATACTTCTCTAACTACTATATTTTCAAATTCAACCCACTCATCTACTGCCTCTGAAACTTTATCATAAGCATTATAACCTTGACCATCTATTTGAGGTTTTAGTCCAAAACAAATTTGTCCTCTAATATTACCTGGTAGTCCATATCTTCTAAAAATACCACCATCTGCAGAACTTCCTCGTTTAACTGGACTAAATGCAGGTATTTCATATGTGGCCCATTCTGTATTTGTAGATAAATGTATTTTTTTAAATTCCCAAGTTGGATATTGATGACCGTGTCTAAAATCACCAATTTTAAATATCCATCTTAAACCTGGTCTACTTGTTCTTACTTGAAAAAGTATTTTGTATTGTTTACCTTCTTCAAATATTCCTATTGCAGATTCATTTTCCATTCCAACCATATGCCAATGTTTTCTAGCACCATTCCATTGTCCTTCATAATTACTTACTTTAGTTTGATTTGTAATCCTATCATTGATAGTCAATCTTAAAACACCAGATGGATTATCTTGTCCTGGAAGAGTAGCAATTTGTTTTGATACATCTATAAATCCTTGACAACCTCTTGTATCACCGTGGTCTCTCCACTTAGTCATCCCATTATCAGTTGTATATCTTCTTCTATATACACCACTCCAAAGACCACCTTGACCATTAGCTGCAAGGTAACTAGTCGATGCCCTATCTCCAAAATGATAAGAATTACCACCACCTGCTTCTGAACCTAAATATTGTAAAGCAGTTATTTGTGAATGGTTATGTCTTTTTACAATTTCTCCAATAATAAAATCATTTTTATGTGGTAAAAATGTTTGACCTGTATCCCACTTTGTACCATTATCGTATGTCCAATTTGTACCATTCCACATTATTACTGTTAAACCTTTTGATAAATTATCATCAAATCTAAAATCACTACCATCAAAATTTGTATTATCATTTTCACCAATATATGCTAAAAATGTGGCCAAATTATTATTTGCTGCACCAAATCCATTACTATCTTTTGTAGAACTATACATAGTGTGTGCTCCGTGATGCCATTTATATGTTTGACCATTATCTGCAGTAAGTGTTGTTCCATTAGTACCTGCTGGATAAACTGGTGGACTTGTAAAATCACTAACTACCACACCTGCATTATTATTTGTAACAGAAGATGCACCTGTAAATGTTGTTGCAAAGTAAGAACCATCTCCACCCCTATCTACCATACCAGTTTGATATGTTTCTCCACCAGGATGAGTTACATTAAATGACCAATTACTAAAATGTATTGCTCCCGCATGACCGACATGTCCCCAAAAGTGATGTCTATGACCACCCATATGTCTATGTGACCAATTATCCCATCTATTATTTAATGTTATACCAGTATTAAAAGCTTCAGTATATTGACTTCGCAATCCCCAACCACTATTACTTCTCCAAGAACCAGGTTTACATGCAACTTTAATTCCGTGATAATCTTGAATATCATTAGATACAACATTTTGTTCTATTGCAGATTCATTAGTTAAACTATAATTATTTGCACCAGTTGGAATATCAGTTGAATCACTTGCAAATGTTAAAGAAAAAATAACAGGCCCTGGTATTAATGACATATCACCAGTTGCCAATGCTTGGGTTATAGCTTCGAGGTCATATATTAAAAAACTAGCATTTAAAGGGTCATCTGATGCTTGTAATGCTTCCATATATTTCTGTGTAAGTTTTGGAATTATAAAATTTGAAACATACTGAATAATTTCATCTTTAAACTCATCTCTAATTTTTATTAAACTTATTTCATCATTTACCAGAGTATATTCTTGTTTATATTTTTTCTCCAATATAATTAAAGCATTTTCAGTATTTTGATAATTTTCTGCAGTGTAAATTGGATATGATTGTGTTTCCAATAAATTTACTGCTTGTCGAACAAAATAAGTTAATGCTTCTTTATCTTGTTCAAAAAATTCTCTATTACTTCGAAATACTGGTTTTTGACCTGGTGTTATATGATTTTTTAAACTATCAAATTCAGTAAACCATTTTTTTATTTTCCTAATCATTGCAATGTTTTTAGGAAGAAGTTCTGAAAAATTTGTTATTAAAAATTCTTTTACTTGTTCTTTTTTATAAAGAGATTTTCCAGTATCTAAATCAATAAATTGACTTATGTTATCGGTGATAAAATTACTTAATTGTGGTAATGGTATATCAGGTATACCAGGGGCAGTTATATAAATATCTTTCTGTCCGTTTTCATTAACTGGTCCAATATGAAGATTTATACTTGCAACAGGTACTCCATAATTTGGCTGTGTAATATCTCCGTGTACCTTTAATATATTTATTAATTGAGTAATAAATACATCATCATCTTGGTTTGCTTTTTTATCATCTCCATAAATAAGCATTCTACCATTTGAATTTTGTTTACCTCTACCTTTAGAAACATAACCATCTACTAATTCTTTCTGAACATCAGAAAATTTTTGTATTCCTGGTCTTATTTCTTGAAGATTTGCTATTACAAGTTCGGCAATTCTATCTAATAGTGCCTCTTTATAATCTCTTCTTTCATCATATTCAGAGGTGTATGATGTTGGTGCCATATCTACCTCCTAATTATAAACTCAAAATCATCATCGAATATTTGTTCTTGTCCATCATTGTTTTTCACTTTAATTAATATTTTGTATGCCCTGCTAGGTTCAAAACCTTTTAACCATTGAGTAAAATAATTTGAAGTTGAATCTACACTTAATTTTGTATAATCATCATCAAATGGAACTACAGTCTCACCTGTTGCCTTATCTACAATGGAATAACTTCCACTACCTTTTGGTATATAAGAACCACTTGCTCTTTGAACAGAAGTAGTAAAACTTTTTTGTATGTATCTCTTTCTTGCACCAAATCTAAATTTAACCTTTTCATCTTCTTTGTATGATTCTCTCATACCTATTGTATAAATATAATTATCAACTCCACCAGTTACATCAAGTTCATTCAATGCACTGCCAGTATTAAATTTATTATCATCCCAACGAGCCTGTATTCTTGGTGCATAAATTGTATGAGTATTTCTTGAGAAAAATTTTAAATTTCCAAATGTTGATTCATCTGTTTCTTGACTACCACTAAACCTTAAAAGTAATCCATAATTATTAATATTATCTATATTATATCCATTAGATTCACTTATCCACATATTAACCATATTAGTTATATCCATTTCAACATCAGGTGATTCGTAAGAAAATCTTTGTAATCCAGCACTTGCAGTTATTATAGAACCACCTTTAACTGCCCATGCGTTTGCAGCTGCACCTGGTTTATTATCTCTGTTAGTCCAACTACAACCATTTGTAATTTTTGGTGATGCATCAAATTTACCAACACCCTCATCCCAAGATTGAGATAAAGCAAGTGCAGATAAACGATATTCTTGAGATAACTCTTGACCACCTTCTGCTTCATATAGTTTTAAATAATATCTTACTGAACCAGTTATATCACCTTTTGCTAAAGATTGAGAAAAATTTGTAAATTCTGTACCAGCAAAATTTAGTAAAACTCTTGATTGATGGTCAAAAGATTGATTAAAAAAATGTTTTTTAAGTTCAAGTATTTGGTCTTGACCATTATTAATATCAGTAAAAACCTCACCATCTATGGCATTTGAACCCGTTAATATCCAAGTATCTTGTGTTGAAAAAATATTATAATACATTATCTAACCACTCCTTTTACATTTTGTCTTGGATTTCTTAATTCAAAAACTGAAGGGTCATATGATGGTAAAATTATTCCTCTACCCGCAACAGAATTTGGTTCATAGAAATCTTGAAATTTATAGAAATAGTTAAAACCATTATCACGAACTCGTACCTCTTTACCATTAGAATCAATAACTCTATCGTATAGTGGAGTTTTAAATACAGGTTGTTGGTTACCAAGTGGGTCTCGTGTCCAATCAAAATCTTGAGTCATTGTGATATGATTTACTGACCTAACACCTGGAATACCTTGTAATTTATATTCAATATCACCTATATTTATAACCTCTTTGAAATATCTGTTATCTATTTTAAAATGTTCAATTATTGTATTAATACATTGTAATTTTACTTCACTTTTATTAGCACTTCGATTAGCAACTACATCAAAATAAATTCCAAAATTAATTACATAACCATCACGAATAGTAACTTGTTCTGTTAATAATCTATATTGTGATAAATATCTTTTGATATTTTGTTGAATTATAAATGGTGTCGGAATTAATTGTTTTTCATTATTGTAAGAAAGAGTAAATATTTCTATCGTTGGTATAGAATCTCTTTCGGATACATTACTACCTGCTTCATCTATTAAATTTTGTATTTGAGTTATATCAGAAGTATTAATTGTACCATCTGCATTCAAATCAAAATTAACTCCAGATAAATCAATTGAGTTTGCATCACCTCCATTAGCAACTGTAGTATTATAAGCTTGAATAACTCCACCAATTAAATCTTTTACATTTGAGGTAATATCTCCAATGTTTGTTGCATGACGAATAGTACCTGCCCTTGTAACATAAACTTTTGCAATATTCCCAAACCTAGCAGGCATGGCCATTACTCTTGCTTCATAATCTTCCTTTGTAACACATCTGTTTTGTGTAGTATATGTCTGCATTACTCTTTGTCTTATTTCATCAACTGTTTCTTCATCTGCACCACCTGATGCACCTTCCCTATTTTCAACTAAAATATTACTTGTATCTGAACCTGCAGGAATAGTAGTTACTTCATCAATCGTTGATAAATCAGTACTTGGAACATTAGCTTTTATACCACCACCTACTCTATACTTTACAATTAATTTTGTTTGTGTTGGTGCTTCTCCAAGAGTTGCATATGAATCGCCTAACAAAGGATTTATGGCTTTACTTAAATTTTCTGTTTGTCCTGGTAAAGTTATTCCTATCTGTTCAACACCTTTAAAAGTTGAATCCACTCTTTGCCCATTTCTTAATACACCATTACCAAAAACTAAAGATGTGAATCCCATTTCATTAACTTCAGTTATAAATCTTTTAGGAGCATTTATATAATCTAATGTATAAGGAACTGGTGTAGGTATGTTATTACCATTTTGGTCTACATAACCCGATGTTCTATTTATATCTTGAGAGTAATGTTGTTCTTTAGGAACTTTATCTTGTGCTAAATAATCAACTTCATACCAGGGTGCTCCATTTTCATCTACACAAGAAATAATTTCTACCACATCTTTTTCTGGTAATGTTAATTTACGATATTTTTTTGGTGGACCAACTGTAAATGTAAATTGTTTAGTTTCTCCACTAACTGCTTGAACTTGTCTTGTTATTATAAATTTTTGAGCAAGTCCAGTAGTGTTATCAACTCTTGAAACTTCTGGAAATCTATCTTGAGAACCACTTATAGTAAAATCAACAACATCTAAACTTTCGAAAATAATATCTGGATTTGTAGTTGATGAAACTTTCATACCTTTATCTAAAACTACTGTTTGACCATAATTTGGTTTTGGATTTGTAGCATCAGATAAATCAGCATCAACTTCTTGTGTAAGAGTTAATTTACAAAATGCAGGAATTATAGCTTTATTTTTATATCCAAATGTTCTTGCAAGATTTATTATATTTCTTTTTTCTTCTGCGAGAGGTAACATCATTTCTTGATATTGATGGTCTATGTAAAAATTAAGAACATCACCTACATAAGCAGACATTTCTATTAACATCATACCAGGAGATGTTTCATTAAAATCACGATATGTGTTTGGAAAATATTGTTTAGCAAAATTTATTAAAGAGTTTTTTAGTGCTATAAAATCTCTATCAACATATTTTACATTACTAATTTTATTTTTAGTTTTATATTCCATATTTTTTTCCTATTAAGTTTGAAAATTTACAGAAACAGAATCAATGGCTGTTGGAGAATTAGAAACTGCAAATCTTATACTAACTTTAAGTGTATTTTTACCTTCTTCATCATCATACTCAACCATATCTACATTTAATTCTAAAATATTAACAAAAGGTAACCACAACCCAAATGTTTTTGTAATGGATTCTCTGATAGAACTTTGAACTTCTTCTGTAAAAGGTTCGAACAAAAATTGTCTTAATCTTATTCCAAGTGCAGGCTGAAAAACTCTTTCACCCAATTCAGTTTGTAATAAATTTCTTATATTAGTTTTAACTGCCTCGATAGTAGTTTCTGTACATTTAAAATTACCTTCTGCTGTACCAGTATGTAGAGGTAACTTTAAACCAACAAAAGAATTAGTATCTCTATCTACTATAAAAGGTTTTTGTGTTTTACTTGTATCTAATACAGCCATTTATTATTTTCCTTTTTTCTTTTCTACTGCTTTTAATACTTTACTATAGTCTTTATTTAAAAAACTCATAGCAGGGTCATTAGGATTAACTCCCATTGAAGCTGCTAAATTTGTTGTTGGTTCTGAATTAGTTATATCTGTATAATTCCTACCTACAATATCGTTCATTCTTTCAGTTGTAAATTCTTCTCCACCCATTGTTTTCCATTCACCACCTTGAGCAGTTTCATTTAGAACATCATTTAACACTGAATTGTTAGAGTAATGTTTTTTTTGTATTTTTTGTTTATTTGATTTAGTAGGTGTTGTAATTTCTTTAATTACTTTTTTAATTGAAAGTGCAACTTCTTCCCTTACTATTTCTCTAATTAATATTCTTAATTCTGATTTTTTCATCGAAACCTCCATATTACATACAATTATTCATATATAAATATAAAAATTGTAGATTTTGTACTAAAATAAATCTTAAACTAATGCAACCCACGGGTAAGGAACAGGTACTAACGCAGTTCCTGCAGGTACTAATCCTATCTCCACACCAAATAAGGTTAAAGAATGAATTGCAAACATAAAACCTAACTCTCTAGCAAATTGTGTAGAATCTAAATTTGGTGTTGGTAACTTTACTGTAGGTATACCTGGAAAAATTACTGGTGCTGCAACATTAACAACCGAGCCCGCAGGTGGTATTTTATGTAGTTGTGCACCAAACCAAAATATCATTACTGCCAATTTCATCATAGGTTCAACTGCCTTCATTAATTCTGGTAGAGGAGCTTGATATGATAATCTAAATGCTAATTTAAGTACAGTCCTCATACCCCTTTCACCTGGATTCATTGCAGTTGTAGCACCCCATATATTAATTGCACCATATACTGTTTGTTTATAATAATCTACAATTGTATCTGCCAATTCATCACTATGTCTAATAACGCCTAATTTAGGTGGTATTCTTAAATACAACCAAAGTCTAATTGTAAATAAAATCCACCTACCAAAAGGAATTGGACTAAGACCTTGTTGTTTTGCTTTATCCATAGCGTTGTATTCATTAAATAAATTATCTATATCAAAACCAGAAGTTTCTTCTACCCCATCTTCTGTTAAATTTTCTAAATTATTAATAACTGAAACATCTATTGATTCACCATAAACCATAGGACCTATTATATAAAGTTTTTTTAATGCCGAATCAAAAAAAGAAGTTGATGTATAATCTCCATCATAATCAGATGTAACTGAAGCAACACCAACAGTAGAATCTGGTAATTTCATTACCTTGTAATTAACTTTGGCTTCAAACTCTGTAACATTTCCACCAATTATTTCATCTAATATAGTTCCATCAGTAGCTAAACGAGGTTCTAAATCTACAAACCTATTTAAAAAAACATTTGTATTAATATCTACTTTATAAAATCTAGCTCTTAATTCAGAACCATTATTAAATATAGCAACTGCTTCCATTGTATCATCAAAATTTTCCTCTTCATAATTATTATGAGCAAATGTAGGTTTAACACCACATAAACCATAAACAGGATGATGTAATTCAGATTCAAATTTTATTGAATCAAGGTCTGGTATATCAAAGGGAATATCTAATTCTTGACTTTGATAAAAAGGTATTAAATAATATTTTAATGTTTTTGTCATTAAGTAGTCCGATTTGTTTTACTTAATATCTCCTCAATACTATCCTCTAATGCTTTAAAATCTATATCATTGATTGCTTTAAATGCTGGTGAATTTGTTGGACCAGGTGATGTTGGACCAGCACCAGTTGCAAAAACTTGAGTTTGAATATTAGTATTTATTTTTTTAATTGCTACCATCATTTTCTTTAAAAAATCTACAAGGGCATCACCAAGAACTAATGGTTCAGTATCATCATTATTATCAGTTCCTAATTTAATTATAGGTGAATCTATTACTGTTGTTGTTTCAGCAGAAATTAAAAAATTATTACTTGTAGAAAATGTTATTGCGTTACCTGCACCAAAATGTATGTGTTGAAAAGATGAAACAAAAATACTATCTGAACGAGAATTTAATGTAATCCTATCTGATGCTAATAATATTTGAGGTTTGTTATAATCATAAATATCGGTATATGCATCATACTCCTCATCTTCATCAATAAGTCCTCTACCAAGACTTCTACCATATGTCGTTTCAATAGTACGCAATGGTTCATCTAATTTAGAATCTGCCAAAGTAAATGGTAATATTTCTATCTCATCAGTATCAGTATTTTGATATCCATCATTTTTATAATGTTGTGCCAAAGTTCCATATTGAGTTAAAGATATTAAACAACCATCTTTAGTAGTTTCTACTTCACCATTTGTACTCCTCCCATTAGAAAGTATCATATATGGAAATGCATGACGACTTCCTATTCTTATACTATTACCATGTCTTCCCTCAAACATCATATCACCGTGTATATCTGCAATCGCAGGTTTTTCTAATCCTTCTGGTGCATCTAATTCATCATTAAAATATTTTTGTAATCTTGCTTGAGCTACAAAGGGAAAATTTAAAGAAACACCTGCTCTTGACATTGGGTCTGTACCACCTTTTGCAACACTAACATCTACCTTTTTACTCATATCTTTATTAAAATTAGGACTACCTCCAGAGTTTAGTGGACCTAAATAATAGTTTTGTCCTCCCATTGTACACAATAAAACTGGGTCACCCTTTACTGGTACATCTTGAATACCTCGTAATAATGGTAAATATCTATGTTGACTAGTAAGCATAGTTTCTTTAAGTGGTTTATTTGTTATGTGTGGTAGTGCAATTATACTATTTTTATCTGCTGGACTACCACTATCTATTTTTGCAGCACTATTTACACAAACCTCTACAACTTGACCTGGTACAAATTGTAAATATGTTTCCAATTCACCTTCAACTGGTCTTGGAATATAAGTTAGAATTGACCCCATTTAACTCTCCGTAATGTTTGGATTATTTATTGTTTTATCTTTTATACTTTCAAGTCTACTTTGTTCATTTTCTAAATCAGAAACAGTATCTTGAAGTGTTGCCATAAGTTCATCTTTTTCTGATTCTGATAATAACATACTTTCTTCATCACCACTTTTTGATTTACTTATAATTCTTTGTAATACACCAGCTAACTTAACTAAATGTTCATCATTCTTAACTGCGGTATCCATATATTCTTTTATAATAGGTGCAACCATAACCACATCATCTATGGTTTGAATAAATCCGTGTATTTCTGATATTAATAAATCTATTTGAACTTTACGCTTTGTAGTATTTTCATAAATATCTTTTGTTAAATCTTGGAAGGTTTTTCCTTCAAATATTTCATTATCATCTTTTGACATAATAATCTCCTAATTAGATGTAACCTATCATATATAAATATTGACATAAGAAAAAAACCCCCATAAATCATTATGAGGGTCTTATTTTTAAAAAAAGAATTTAGGTTGATTCTTCGGAGTACCATTACAATACTCGTACAATACTTTTTTATAATGTTTTTTTAGTACATTTACAACCTTTGTTATTTCGTTAGTCTTAACATTAGTCATTTCTCTAATTAAAATATATAAAGCTTTTTTATTAAAATTTTCTATTTCATCTTGTCTCTTTAATAATTCTAATATAGAATATGCAACATCAATATCTCTTTTTTTCTTAAACATAGTTGGTATTTTATCATCAAAATATTTAATTAATTCTTTTGATAATTCACGATAAAATAATGTACCTTCATCATCAAACATTAATTGTTTAGGTTGTTTAAGTAATGAACCGATTTCAGTATGTGTTTTGTATTTTTTATAATTGTTATTATTATGTAAAATTAAATAGTTTTTGGCTACAACTGAAAAATAACTAAATGCCTTTGAACCTTTAGTGTGGTCATATTTGTGAATGTTCATTACCATAAATGCTACAACTTCGTGTTTTACATCCATAAACGGGTCATCAAAGTATGAAAATTTAAATGTGTTTATTATATTTTCAGATAACTTATCAAACGCTGCATGTATCTCTTCTTGATATATTTTATTTCTTTCAGATGGTTTATCAGATGCATTGTATCTTACGATAGCATCTTGAACATCCATTCCAAAATATGGCTTTCTTTTTGGTTTCCTGCCAGGTTTTTTCTTAACTTTTTTTATTGCCATCTTCAATCTCCTCTGTTTCAAATATTTCACTTAATAATTTCTGTAAATCTTTTATTTGTTTAAAAAAGAATCCTACTTCATCATCTGCTTCATAGTGTCCTCTTGAGTCTACAAGTTTCATTCTTTCAGCTGAAAATTCAATAATCTGTTGGAACTGAATTAACAAATCTTCATATTGATTTATTCTTCTTAATGAAAAAAATAACAATGTAGATGATACTACACTAATTAAAAAGAATATTATAAAAAATGTC
>MDSZ01147222.1_pt1 | contig 29931 bp, 31 predicted proteins | sample 811201 | NCBI WGS metagenome assembly MDSZ01 (sample SAMN05326647, study PRJNA326480) | marine metagenome | isolation source: seawater | place: Indian Ocean: North | collected 2010 | reverse complement strand
CGATCCTGCTGTTATCGATTATGTGGGCACGGGGCCATTTTACCCGACCAAGACTGATAAGGGTAAGCCTGTTTTAGGTGCTGAGAAATTTGCAGAGCTTGTGAAGCTCTCACCTGTGCCAGTGGTGGGGATTGGCGGTATTACGCCTGAAAATGCTAAAGCTGTTATTGACGCTGGGGCAAACGGCGTTGCGATGATGCGCAGCGTGAGTGAAGCGGCGTCTCCTGAGGAGGCTGCACGCGCTTTTGCGGAGCTTTATGGCTGATGAGTGGCTCTTCAATTCCAAATGTACTTTCTATTGCAGGCTCTGATCCTTCCGGCGGGGCAGGCATACAAGCTGATCTTAAAACATTCGCGGCGCATGGCGTTTATGGTATGGCCGCAATCACTGCGCTGACCGCGCAAAATACACAAGGTGTTCGCAGTGTTGTGAATAGCCCTGAGCGCTTTGTGCGTGATCAGATCGAGGCTGTTTTTGACGATATCGAAGTTTCAGCGGTAAAGATTGGTATGCTCTCGAGTGCTGAGATTATCGAAGCTGTTGCTGATTGCTTGGAGCGCTATTCTCCTAAGCATGTTGTTCTTGATCCAGTGATGATCGCCAGTAGTGGCGATATGCTTATCGATATGGATGCGCTATCCGCGATGAAAAAGCGTTTATTTCCGCTCGCGAGCGTGATTACACCGAATATCCCTGAGGCCGAAAAGCTTATGCGTGCGGCGGTTTTGGATATGGAATTCGCGGCGGAAAAATTGCTGGACTTAGGTGTTGAGGCTGCCTTATTAAAGGGGGGGCACCTAAAGGGCGATCATTGCACTGATTATCTCGCTTATAAGGGCGGCGTTAAAAGTTATAGCGCTGAGCGTATTGAGACGGAAAATACGCATGGCACAGGTTGCACGCTCTCTAGCGCGATTGCGGCGAATTTAGCTAAAGGGCTTGAGCTAGCCCATGCCGTTGCCGCCGCTAAGGATTATCTTACCGAAGCTTTGCGAGCAGCTGATATGTTGGAGGTAGGGGCTGGGCATGGGCCAGTCAACCACAACATCACCTCTTTTTCTTGAAAATCTACATGATGAGCGTTGTTAAGCTGCGCCTTTGAAAATGTGCACGCATTATAGATGCGCTTACACTTTTCTTATCTTACTTGCCTGGCTCTTAGGTGGGGTTTCCGTTAAGGTATTGTTTTTGCACTGCTATCCAGCTTCGTCTTATTGCTCGTCGTAAAAACGGGGGTGGGGTGGGGGTGTTGTTTTTGATAAAGACAAAAAGCCCCTAATGTTTGGGTATTTTATCCTATTTTCAATTCTCTTACAAGAAGCATGACATAAGCTGCGGCTTCACATATAGTCCTTTGGTAATGAATGAATTTGATTTAATAGAGCGATATTTCGCGCCGTTATCCATGGACGGGCTTAAAGATGATGGGGCTGTTTTAGCAGTGCCGGAAGGCTTTGAGCTGGCGGTTTCAAGTGATGTGCTGAATGAGGGGGTGCATTTCCCCTTCGGTGAAGCGCCGCACTATATTGCTCATAAAGCTTTAAGAGTGAATTTGTCGGATTTGGCCTCGATGGGGGCTAAACCGCTATGTTATCAGCTCGGTTTGGCATTGAGCAGCGTGTGTGATGAAAGTTGGTTGGCTGCATTTTCTAAGGCTTTGAGCGAGGATCAGGCTTTGTTTGATGTGAAGCTTTTAGGTGGTGATACAACTTCAACGAAATCAGGGATTAGCATTTCTATTACAGCGATGGGGTTAGTGCCAAAAGGTGAAGCCGTTAAGCGCGGCGGTGCTAAAGACGGCGATGTCCTTGTTTTGAGTGGCTCTGTCGGGAATGCGCTCATTGGTTTGGATATTTTGCGTGATGATGTTGTGAGCGCGGATGAGGCTTATTTGCTTGAATGCTATCGTAAGCCGACCCCCAGAGTTGCTTTGGCTGAGACTTTAAGAGCCAATGTGCATGCGGCGGCTGATATCTCTGATGGCTTGATTGCCGATGCGGGGCATATTGCCAAGGCCAGTGGTCTGGCTTGTAGGATTGATTTGGACGCTGTGGAATTCTCAGATGCGGCTCAGGCACAGATTGATGTGGGGCGTTACTCTGCGCTTGATCTTATGGCTGGTGGTGATGATTATGAGCTGGCGATGGCGATTGCGCCAGAGAAATTGGACGATTTTATGAGCGATGCTGCGCTGCATGGCATTCATCCACAAGTGATTGGGTGTTTTGAAAAGGGCAGCGGGATTACTGTTGTAGACGGGCAAGGGCAAGCTATCGCCATAGACAAAGCTGGTTGGCAGCATTTTTAATGTATTTTTGTTGAATCAAGTCTTGCCTTTACTGGTTTGCAGGCGTAGAAACTGATACAGTCAATTTGCTTTATGAATTGAAGAGGCTATTTGTATATTTTTTATAGCCCTTATTAAAGCGAAGGCTGAAATTTAAACCAAAGAAAAGAGATTTAAAGAGCATAATTATGACTGATATTGTTGTTCCTACCCTTGGTGAGTCTGTATCTGAAGCGACAGTTGCGCAATGGCTTAAAAAAGAAGGCGAAGCTGTTAAAATGGATGAGCCTATCGTTGAGCTTGAAACAGATAAAGTGACTTTAGAAGTAAATGCGCCGGCAGATGGCGTGATTGCTAAGATTATTGTTGGGGAAGGCGAGACAGTTGAAGTTGATGCTATTCTTGGTGAGCTTTCAGAAGGTGGCGAAGCAACTGCAGCGCCTGCGTCTGCTAAAGAAGAAGCGCCGGCTGCTGAAGAAAAAGCACCTGAAGCGCCTGCAGCTGCACCAGCGGCCGCGGCTGAGCCAAATGAGGATGTGAAGACATCTCCAGCAGTGCGTAAGATGCTGGCCGATAATAATTTAGATGCTTCTAACGTGCCAGTAACTGGTGATCGTATGAGCAAAGAAGATGTTCAAGCCTTTATCGATGCGAATAAAGGTTCTGCACCAGCGGCGGCACCTTCTGCAGCGGCACCAGCAGCGAAGAAGGCTGCACCTGCGCCATCTGCTCCGCGTGAAACTGGTCCTCGTGAAGAGCGCGTGAAAATGACAAAACTTCGCCGCGTGATCGCATCTCGTTTGAAAGAAGCGCAAGATACAGCGGCTATGCTTACAACTTTTAACGAAGTTGATATGGGGCATGTCATGGATCTTCGTAAAGAATATCAAGATAAGTTCGTGAAAAAGCACGGCGTTAAGCTTGGTTTCATGTCTTTCTTCGTTAAGGCTGCTGTGAATGCTCTTAAAGAATTTCCTGCTGTGAATGCAGAAATTGATGGCGATGACATTATTTACAAAAACTACTATGACGTTAGCGTGGCTGTTTCTACTCCACAAGGTCTTGTTGTTCCTGTAATCCGTGATGCAGACCAGATGGGCTTGGCTGATATCGAGAAGAAGATTATCGATCTTGGTACACGCGCACGTGAAGGTAAGCTAGGCATGGATGAGATGACTGGTGGTACATTTACGATCACAAATGGTGGTACTTTCGGTTCTATGCTTTCAACACCGATTTTGAACCGCCCACAATCTGGTATTTTGGGTATGCACAACATCGTTCAGCGTCCGGTTGTGATGAAAGATGGTTCTATCCAAGCGCGTCCGATTATGTATCTCGCACTTTCATATGACCATCGTATTGTTGATGGCCGTGAAGCGGTTTCGACTTTGGTGCGTATTAAGGAAGCGTTAGAAGATCCAGCACGCCTCGTTCTTGACGTTTAATAAATACAAGGCTGCCTTTGGGCGAGTTTTAGTGATTATAATTTTTAAAATCAGCTCCTTATTATTAAGGGGCTTTTTTATAGGCTTTGAAGAATGCCGGCTTTTGTAAGCTGTGCTAAAGCGAGCGGTCCGAATTGATCGCGAGCCGTTTTTTCATGCTCGATATGCAGAATTTCAAAGCCGGCGCCCACAAAATTGACGAGCTCGCGGGCTGTTGGGCAAGATGAGCTATAAATGCTGTTGGGCTCGAGTTTATAGCCATTGCGGGCTGCGATCATGAGCAGGCGGTTTAGTGGTTGAAGCAGGAAGCTGTATTTATTTTGCTGATCATCTAGGCTTTCATAGCTGTAGCCGATTGTCGGATGGATCCCGACAGAAAGGGTGAGCGGGTTTTCTTCACTATCCTGTGCAAGTGCTAGGGCGAATATTTCGCCGTTATGTGCGCTTTTGGCGCGCTTCAGTGCGCTTTCGAAGTTTTCTAGTTCGCTGTGAATAAGGGGCGGGTTTTCATTGTTGGGTTTATAATCGGCGGTGCGTTTAGAGATGATTTCAAAGCGGGATTCTTTGCGGTAGAGGACATGCACGTCGATGCCAGCTTTTGCAGCGATACGCAGTGACATTTGCTCAAAGCTTTCGCCGCGGCGTTTGCTCCAATCTTTATCAAAGCCTTTATGGTCGATGTAAAGTTTTGTGATGCCGCTTTCTGCGAGGTTTTTCATGCAGTTAGGGCAAGGCGGGTCTGTGATGAAGATGGCAGCGTTTTGGGTTGGGCGCTGTAGGCGAAGGGCTTCGAAGATACAAGCTGTTTCCGCATGAAGGGTGCCGCTTGAATTGCCGATTTCAGGGCCTGTACCGATTGTGTTGGCTATGGCTTGCGGCCAGTGATTGGTTTGGGTGATGGCGAAGGGCGCGCTTTTTTCGCTGCCGCCTGCGATTGTGGCTGCGATTTTATTTGTTGGGTGAGGGCTGGATGCGACTGCATCAACGGCCATTTGCATATAGGCGATAAGGGCATCGATTCTCATAGCTTTAAAGCTAGAATAATCGATGCGTCTTGGCTAGTAGGGATGTTACAAAGCTGCGTGTTGTTGTGGGTATGGAATTATCTGTGCAGGCTGTTCGATTGGCCTGAACGGCTCTACGCGGGAGAGGGATGTTGAATGGCCAGATGCGTAAGCGTGTATAAAGCTTGTATCAGGCATATCATTACAAATGTCATTAAATTCCTGTGTGTAAGATTGCTGGGCGCCTAATCGTTTTCCGTCTTGGTAAACCTTTGCTTTCACGGATTTTAACATCATTTCTTCTGGGCTCATTTGAGTTCTGGCCGCATGTAGAATTGTCTCTGTTTTATTCATGCTTGTTTGTTTTTGGTGCTCAAGATTAAAATTCGCCATCCTATTCCACACATTACTTAGAGAGCTTTCGATTATTGCACGCAAATCTTCTTCCGTCATGCCTGTGGCTGTCGAAGATACTCCTGAAACTTCACCTTCAAATTCAGTATGATAGCCTAATACATTTGTGCCAGTTTTGTTTGTTGCGGATAGATTTCCTGTTAGAATTCTTCCTATATCAGCAGAATTAGCGTGATGAACCACATGTGTGTGGATACCATCTTTAACGGTATGTGCAGCATTAAAGCCGGCACGTTTCACGAGCATATTTGCCGGTGTGAATTGGTTATTTTGCAAGTGGGTAATGAGTTCGTCAGGAATATTCGGATAAGTTTCTTTAAAGGCTTGAATGGCTGTCGCTGTTTTAAAGTCTTTTACGTGAACTTCCCATTCTTGGCGTGTGGAGGAGTCCTTGCCAGACGTTTTGAAACATACGGCTAGATCTGTGAATTTTCGTGTCGCTTGCGGCGAGCCATTCTTGTTTAGCCATTTCTTTGTTTCATCTAGAGAAAAGTTCATTCTCTCACGTTTGATAAATCCTTCTAAACCTGGATAGGCCATTGTTAGGTAGCAAAAATCACGAAAGCCTGGAATGATATGGATGTCTTCCATTTCGGCGAAGGCGTTTTTGACACCGTGTAAGGCGTGTGGGTTTATGAAGGCGATACTTTCCTCTGGTTCCCATGGGGCTTTCTCACCATTAGGCAAGATTATACTCGGAATTTCGTAGTTTTCATATTCCTTGACTTTGAGTATGTTCGATGTGTGGATGAGCGTATTAAGCTCAATCTCAGTAAATACAGTGTGACTCATAAATTTCTCCGTTTAAGTGTCCTGTTATTTCAAAATGTATTTTTTTATTATTATTAAATCTAAACCGTTATGCCCTTATATCAGGCTTTAAATATATATTGCAAGTTTTTGTTATGGTAATAATTTTGGGGGTGGTGTTTTAAAGCGGTTTGTTCTATGTGTAATAGCGTTTAATTCTTATAAAACTAAATATGTGGATGAAATTCTAATGTCTGAAAAATTCGATGTAATTATTATTGGTGCGGGCCCTGGTGGATATGTAGCAGCGGTGCGTTGTGCGCAGCTTGGCCTTAAGACGGCCTGTGTTGAAAAGCGTAAGACATTAGGTGGTACATGTTTGAATGTGGGCTGTATTCCTTCAAAGGCTTTGCTGTCGTCTTCTGAGAAATTTGAAGAGGCGGAGCACCATTTTGCAGAGATCGGTATTGATGCCAAAGTGCGTTTGAATTTGAAGAAAATGATGGCGTTCAAGGATGGTGTTGTTGAAGCCAATACAAAAGGTATCGAGTTTCTTTTCAAAAAGAACAAAGTTACGCGCCTTGAAGGAACTGGTAAGATTTTAGCCGCTGGTAAAGTTGATGTTGATGGCACAGTTTATGAGGCTGACAATATTATTATCGCGACTGGTTCGGATGTTGTTTCATTACCGGGCATTGAAATTGACGAGAAAAAGATTGTGTCTTCTACTGGTGCGTTGGAGTTGCCAGAAGTGCCGCGTAGCATGGTTGTGATTGGCGGCGGCGTGATTGGCCTTGAGCTTGGTACTGTCTATCGTCGTTTGGGCGCAGAAGTGACAGTTGTTGAGTTTATGGATCAAATCTTGCCTGGTATGGATGGCGAGGTTCGTAAAGAAGCGAATAAGCTTTTCTCTAAGCAAGGTATTAAGTTCAAGCTTTCATCTAAGGTTACATCGGCTAAGCCGGGGATTACTGGCGTTAAGTTGATGGTTGAGCCTGCTGCTGGCGGCGAAGCGGAAGAGGTGCGCGCGGATGTTGTTCTTATGGCTGTTGGCCGTAAGCCTTATACTGAAGGGCTTGGCTTGGAAGAGGTCGGCGTGAAGCTTGATGAGCGCGGCCGCGTTGAGGTTGATGAGTTCTTTGAAAGCTCTGTTGAGGGTATCTACGCAATTGGTGATGTGATTAAAGGCCCTATGCTCGCGCATAAAGCGGAAGATGAAGGCGTTGTTTTGGCTGAGATGCTGGCTGGTCAGTCTGGTCACATCGATTATAACTGCATTCCGGGCGTTGTATATACATGGCCAGAGGTTGCTTCTGTTGGTCAGACAGAAGAGCAGCTTAAAGAGGCTGGTGTTGCTTATAATGCTGGTAAGTTTCCATTCATGGCGAATGGCCGAGCACGCGCAATGGGCTGTACTGATGGTTTTGTGAAAATCTTGGCTTGTGCGAAGACTGATCGCGTTTTAGGTGCGCATATGATTGGGCCAAATGTTGGTGATTTAGTGCAAGAAGTTGTGTCTGTAATGGAATTTGAAGGCACAGCGGAAGATATTGCTCGTACATGCCACGCTCACCCAACTTTGACAGAGGTTGTGAAGGAAGCAGGTTTGGCTGTTCATAAGCGTCCAATCCACATTTAATCTTCAATAATTGCGTTGTAGACAGTGTCACTGCGCTCGGCAGGTAGTTTGACTACCTGCTGTCGCTGGTTCCTCGTCACATCGCAATTCTTTTTGATTAACCTTCACGGGATAGGCTTTATCTTTTTCGCCTTATTTATTTGCGATCGTTAAGTATTTATTTTGTCTAAGGTATGAAGGTCTCCATTAATGAGTAGAAAGGGTGCTTTTTGATAGCTTCTAAGCTCATTTTTTGTGTCATTTCAAAATATGTTATAGCGTAAGCTTGTGCAAATGTTTTTGTAAGGTTTATTACTGCAGGGTTATCTGCATTTTTTACAGCATAATCCATAAACATTTGTGTTAACTGCATGTTGTTTTGTGCGAACTCCAACACTTCTTCCGGACTTACGTCTATTGTTATTTTCATTTTTATTCCTCCCTTATGAAAAAAAAGCATAGTATGGGTGTATGTTATGTAATGCAAGTTTTTTCATTAAGCGCTGTTATTGTGCGGTGCGTTATGTCTTTTTCTTGTCTGTGATGTTTCGATAATGCATTAATATTGACATGAACTTACCCGCAGACCCTAAGAAAAATAATGTCTTAAATTTTAAAAGGATTGTTGAGATTCCGCATTCACATGTTGCGAATGCAAAAACTGTGCAGACGCCAAGAAAAATGGCTATTGCGTTGCAGGGCGGGGGCTCGTATGGCGCGTATACTAAAGGGGTTTTGACGACGCTGTTTGAGTCTGAGATGTTTAGATCGGGCCGTGTTGAGCTGAGCTCTATTGCGGGAACAAGTGCCGGGGCGATGAATGGAGCGCTGTGTGTGTCAGGGCTTAATGCTGGTGGGTATGATCTCGCGATCAGTCAGATGAATAAGTTTTGGAAGGATGTGGGGCGTTTTTCATTTTATAAAACAAGCGCATATCCAAACTTGCACCCAATGGAAGAATTTGCGGGGTCGTTTTTGAGCCATTCTATTCTTCCGACGCTTAAATCGACATTAAAGTCTAATATTAAGGATTGGGATGCGATTAGAAACGGGCCGGTGAAGCTTTTCACGAATGCTGTGGAGGTTATGCCAGATAAATCGCATCGCCATATTGTTTTTGACCCTTCGGAATCAAATGTTGATACAGTAGTGGCATCGACCGCTTTGCAGGAATTTGGCGCTCATAGTTTTGATGGTCGTTCTTTCTATGATGGTGCTTATGCGCGCAACCCTTGTACGGATGATGTATTGAAGGGGGATGTTGAGGAGTTACTTGTTGTTACGCTTCAAAGAAAGCCAAAAGGGCCAATACGTGCGAAGCATCAAGATGAATTTCAACGTGCCTCAGGGGCTGAGCGTGGAAAACGAATGGTGACAGCCGAGGTGCATCATCATATTGCGCATATAAGGGATGCTTTTCCTCATATCCGAGTTCATACAATCGGCCTTGATGTTGATCCTCGCTGGGATGATACGAGCCGTATGAATAATGATAGCAGTTGGCTTACGCAGCTCAGTGCAATGGGCGAAGCGGATGCAAAAGAGTGGCTGGCAATTGAAGAGCCGCAATATCAATATCGCCGACTTGAGGTTTAAGCTCTGGGGTGTGCGGATTTATAGACGCGCATGAGTTCTTCGGCATTTACTTCTGTGTAGCGCTGTGTTGTTGAGAGAGAGCTATGGCCGAGGAGCTCTTGAATTTCCCTTAAATTTGCGCCGTTTTGCAGCAGGTGCGTGGCAAAGCTGTGGCGCAGAGCGTGGGGCGTTGCTGTTTCCGGTAAGCTTAAAGTTGAGCGTAAGGCGCGCATTGCTTTTTGCGCGACGCCTTGATGTAGGCGCTGTCCTTTGGCGCCGATAAAAAGCGGGCGGGTTTTATCAATGGGGTAAGGATTGAGCTGTATATAGGCTTCTATGCTCTCGCGCACGATGGAGATGAACGGCACGATGCGCTCTTTTGAGCCTTTCCCTAGAACGCGTAGGAATTTATCGTCTTGGTTGGGGAGGTCGCTTATATTGAGCTTGAGGGCTTCGTCGATACGCAGGCCGCAGCCATAAAGGAGTGTGAAAAGGGCACGATCACGTTGGCCGATCCAGTCTTCTTTGCAGAGCAGGTCGGCATTTTCTAAAATGCGCATGGCTTGGTTTTCATGTAAAGGTTTGGGCAGTTTATGCGGCAATTTGGGGGTGTAGAGCGTGTTGATTGCAGGGTTGTGCAAAGTGCCGTGCCTATCAAGCCAGCGATAGAGATTTTTAACGCCAGAGAGTGAGCGGGCGCGACTAGCGTTGGCTGTGCCTTCCATGGCTTTCTTGCTCATCCAGCTGCGGAAATCGCTAATCTTTAGATCGGCGAGGGTGCGTAGAGAAGGGGATTCGCCACCATGATGCTTAAGCAGGAAGCCGATGAAGTGGCTAACATCGCTGCAATAGGCACGGTAAGTATGCGGTGAGACGCGCTTTTCGATTTTGAGGTAATCTTGCCATTGATGCAGGATTTTCTCTAAATTAGGGGCGCAGCTCGCAAGCAGGCTAAGTTCTATGCTCTTATATTCAGCCATGTGCGGAAACATCTCTCTATGACGCGGGCCAGGAAGAGGATTTGGTCTGTTGCTTGGTGTTCATTGAACATATCAGGCTCGCGGCTGGCAAATGCAAGGATTGCTGGCGGCGTATCCATAGAGATACCGATGCGCAGTAAAATTTGAGAGCGCACAAGCGTTGCGCCACCGCCATAGATGGCTTCGATACCGCTGATATTATCTTGGAGAAGAACGTCTTTGCCTTCCATCCATTTATCGATGGTTCCACTCGGTAGCACGCGAATGCCTGTTGTTTGGATATGTGGAATTTGCTCGCCATCGGCTTCGACTACGAATACGGCCATATCTACGCCAAGGATGCTTGGTAAATCCATAGTCATAGCATGGATGAAATCATCAAAACGCTGTGCTTCAAGGAGGCGTAGAACGCCTTCATGGATGCGGCTTTGATTGTTCATATTGGCGCGCGCATTCTGGATAAGCTCTTCCGCAGTTTGGCTTATTTCTTGTTTGTCTGCGCGTAGGCGCTCAATGACATAGGCTTGAAAATCAGCAGGCTTGCCGCGCATAGGGCGCTTTTTAGGCGGAATAAGGGCTTCTAAGACATCTGGGTTTTCTTGTAAAAAAGCAGGGTTGTTTTTCAAGAAATCCAGTATATCGTTTTTTGATAGATCAGTAATTTGGGGGCTCTCAGCAATAGATTCACTCATAATATAGAGATTCTAGCATGGGAATTATGAATCGGCAAAGATGAATTTTAGTTACATTCTTGCTTTTTACGTATTATTTTTCTATAACAGTGCATTAATATTATTGTTTTGTAACCGGGTATTGTTGTTTTATGAGCCGTAAAAAGAAAAATACATCTAAAGCTGATTTTGATGCTGTTAAAGGGGCTACGCTTGAGAACTATTTATCGGTGGTGCCGCACAGTGAGGATAAGGCAAGTAAATTTATTGGTTTGGTTGAGGGGCTGTTGGAGAGGGCTAAGTCAGAGGGGCGTGGAGCGGAGATGCGTAAAACGCTGCGTCAATTATATGAAAATGCTATAGCAACTTGGACGGCTGATCTTAGCTCTGCTGAGGAAGTGCACGCATTTTGTCAGGAATTTTCAGGGCAGCCTCATGCTGTGCGCGCCTTTAACGCATTATCAATACGTGAGGGGTATGGAAAATTAATATCTATGAAGGATTCTGCTTCAAGGAGTGTGCATGACAATGACGCTGATTATGTTGATGAGGTAGATGCATTTTTACATGCGGATATACCAATTCCTAAAAGTTTCCATTAGCTCGATTTCTTATATAGCCTTTCTACATTGCTGATGGATCGGGTGCGTATGTCTTAGCTGGGTTTGTGATTGTGTAATCCTCAATTGAATTGGGATCTATTGCTGCCGCAGCAAAATTAGCGCCGCAAGCTGGTGCTTTAGCTAGAGTTGCTGATGAGCAGTAATTTTTATAATAGATATCCGATAGGAATTCGATAGCTTTATTTAGGTTGTCAGAATCTCCAGCGACGTTTTTTAATCTTTCAATTTGTTCACCAAGCTCTTCTTGTGTGAGGTTGAGTGCGTCTTGCCTTATTTGTTCTTTGTCAAATTTTACATCGTCATAATTTGTTGTCATGTTTCCCTGCCTTGCTGCGATATCTGTTTTGTTAAGACAATCATAGAGCAGGGTGATTAAAATTATGTTAATTGGGTGTGCGGATGTAAAAAAAACGGCTGAATTAGCCGTTTTTCATTATCTTTATTGCTTGTTGTTGCGCTTAAAGGATTGATTGTCCTGTTTCTGCCCAATCTTTTACAAAAGCTGCAAGACCGCTCTCTGTGAGGGGGTGCTTATAAAGCTGCTTGATTACTTTAGGGGGCGCTGTCATGACATGTGCGCCCATTTTCGCGCTATCAATGATGTGCATCGGGTTACGAATAGAGGCCACCAAAACTTCTGTGTGGAAGTCCGGATAGTTATCGTAAATGCGCACGATGTCAGAGATGAGCTGTAGGCCATCTTGGGAAATGTCATCTAAGCGGCCAACAAAAGGTGAGATGAACGCTGCGCCTGCTTTTGCAGCTAGAATTGCTTGGCCTGTTGAGAAGCAAAGTGTGACATTAACCATGGTGCCGTTATCAGAGAGGTTCTTACATACTTTAAGGCCAGCTTCTGTGAGGGGCACTTTAACAGCGATGTTTTCTGCCCAGCCTGCGATATTGTCTGCTTCTTTTTGCATTGTTTCATAATCGGTTGAGGCCACTTCTGCGGATACAGGGCCGTCAACGATTTTGCAGATTTCTAGGATGACTTCTTTGAAGTCACGGCCAGATTTAGCAATAAGGGATGGGTTTGTTGTTACGCCATCTAGAAGCCCGCTATCGGCAAGGTCTTTGATTTCATCAATTTCGGCTGTGTCGACAAAAAATTTCATGCTTAATCACTTTCTTTCACTTTTTAGGGGCGCTTGTTCGCTCCAAAATCAGGTTTACTACTCTTCGTCGCTTACGCCTAGTCAAAAGCAAGATTAAGCGCGCAAAGAGCAAGGGTGCTACTCGCAAGCTTTATAGGATGATTTATCGGTGCGAGTCCAGTATTGAGTTTTGCCGAGCAATGAGATGCCTATATAGCCGCGTAATTTTAGGGTGTCTGGCTCTGTAAGCTCTAGATTAGCGTTGTAGGTGTCGCCATCATCTGCCTTATATATAAAGCCGTCTTCCCATTCCGTTGGGCTTTCTTGGGTGAAATCACCGAGGATTTTTAAGCCGCAAATTGGGCGCTCATGTAAAGATTCGTCTTCGTTGTGAATGTCTTTTTGTAGGCCGCCTTCGATGATCCAATCGACATAGCCGCATAGATTATTATCGTTGCAGCGCTCTATTTTAATAATGGCGCGCTCATTTTCTGTGAGCCATGAGCCTTCGAGCGGGCTGGCTTGTTGTTTCGCGTGTGCTTGCGGGCTGGTCATGGATATGGTGAGTGTGGTTATGGCTGTTAAAAATAATGCAGGTAATAATTTCATGTTTCTCCCCTTGGAACTTCTCTTTTATGTGTGTTCAGTTTAGTGTGCTTGCTATGGATGTTAAAAGAAAAAGTGTGATTTTGTGCTGGGGTGCAGCATGAGTGACTTGTTCAGTGATGAACAGATAACGAATCCTGTTTCTGGGGCGGATTCGGGTCAGGGTGGTTCAGTGTCTGGGCACGCTATGGCGGTGCTGGTGCCGTATCCAGTCGATAAAGCGTATGACTATCTTATCCCTGAAGGGCTTTCGGTTGAAGCGGGTGATTATGTGCTGGTGCCACTTGGTAGGCGCGAAGTTGTTGGTGTGGTTTGGGGCGAGGCTGCGGGTGATGTGAGCTCCGCGAAGCTCAAATCTGTGATTATGGCGTATGATCTCCCGTCTATGGGGAAGGTTCAGCGTGATTTTATCGCGTGGCTAGCTAAATATTGTATGTCGCCGCTTGGGTTTGTTTTGAAAATGAGTCTGTCTGCGCCTGGTGCATTTGAGGCGCCTGCGCTAGCGAAGGGGTATAAGAAAACGGATATAAAATCGAGCAAGTTGACTGCGCAGCAAGGACGAGTGCTGGAGGCTTTGCAGGATGGTTTGCCACGGCGCGCGAGTGAGATCGCAGAGATCGCTGATGTGAGCGCGGGTGTTGTTAAAGGGCTTTTGTCTAAAGGGTTGGTTGAACAGGTCGATATTTATAACCCTGCGCCTTGCCGTAAGCCCGATCCTTATCGTGAGCGCGCGCAGCTCTCTGAAAGTCAGCAGATGGCTGCGGATAGGCTGTGCGAGATGGTTGAGCATAAGGCTTATCATTGTGCTTTGCTGGATGGTGTGACAGGCGCAGGGAAGACGGAAGTCTATTTCGAGGCGCTGGCTACGGCGCTGAAGAAGGGGCGGCAGGTTTTGATTTTGCTTCCCGAGATTGCGCTTTCCAATGCGTTTTTAGAGCGGTTTCAAGCGCGCTTTGGCTGTGCGCCAGCGCTTTGGCATTCCAATCTCTCAAAGGGGGCGCGTTCTAATACATGGCGCGGCGTGGCTAAGGGGGATACGAAAGTTGTGATTGGAGCGCGTTCGGCGCTGTTTTTGCCGTTTTCTGATCTGGGGCTGATTGTGATCGATGAGGAGCATGAGCAAGCCTATAAGCAAGAAGACGGGGTGATTTATCATGCGCGGGATATGGCGGTTGTGCGTGCACATATGGGGCAGATACCTATTACGCTAGTTTCTGCGACGCCAAGCTTGGAGACGATGAATAATGTCTGGGAGGGCAAATATGAGCATTTAAGCTTGCTTGATCGCTATGGTGGGGCGCGTATGCCAGAAGTTTCAGCGATTGATATGCGTAGGGAAAAACTTGATGCGCGGCATTTCTTGTCGCTGGCTTTGCGTGATGAGATGGAAAAGACGTTAGAGCGTGGTGAGCAGGTTTTGTTGTTCTTAAATCGCAGGGGCTATGCTCCTTTAACGCTGTGCCGGCATTGTGGGCATAAATATGAGTGTCCGCGCTGTACGGCTTGGCTTGTAGAGCATAAGCGCGGCGGGGCATTGCAATGCCATCATTGCGGTTTTTCGATGAGGCCGCCTGAAAAATGTATGGAATGTGGTGAGGTTGATACATTGGTGGCTTGTGGCCCCGGTGTAGAACGCGTCTTTGAAGAGGCTAAAGAATATTTCCCTGAAGCGCGTGTGATGTTGCTGGCGAGTGATACGGCGGAGCATCCTGATGAGCTAAAGAAAATGCTTAAAACAATTCGAGAGGGTGAGGTTGATATTATTATCGGCACGCAGATCATTGCTAAAGGGCATCATTTTCCGAATTTGACATTGGTTGGGGTTGTTGATGCGGATTTAGGCTTGCAAGGCGGAGAGCTGCGCGCCTCTGAGCGCGTTTATCAGCTCTTACATCAGGTCGCAGGGCGTGCAGGACGTGCGGAGAAAAAGGGCCGTGTTCTGTTGCAAAGCTTTATGCCAGATCATCGTATCATGCAAGCCTTGTGTGAAAGCGGCCATGGGGCGGGGCGTGATGCCTTTTTAGAAGTAGAAGCATCGGAGCGTGAAATGGCGCATATGCCGCCCTTTAGCCGTTTGGCTGGGATTATCGTTTCCGGGAGAGATAATGGGCAGACATTAGAAGTTGCGAAAGCGCTCGGGAAAACAGCGCCGCAAGCTGAGGGGCTGCATACGTTGGGCCCAGCACCAGCGCCTTATGCGCGGTTGCGTGGGAAATTCCGCTATCGTTTGCTCGTACAGGCCGATAAGGGTATTAATTTACAAAAAACGCTCGCGCACTGGGTTGGCGGTGTGAAAGTACCTTCGACGGTGCGGGTTTATATAGACATCGACCCCCAATCCTTTTTTTAGCTTCGATCTTTTTACCGTGACGTTGTTACTCGTCGCTTGCGTATATTTATACGCGGCGTTTCTCGTGGCCTATAGTCACGGCAAAAATCTCTTCGCTATGTTAGCTTTGATCTTTTCGAAATGGGTGAGGGTTTGAGTATTATATATCGTGGGTTCTTAAATATATAACATTTGTTCTTTCAGTATGTGTGCCAGGTGCGGCATGCATTGCTGTGAATACTGTAATTGAGTTGTGAGGGAGGCTTTTTTACCGGTGATTATACCGTCTTCATCAGTCTTGTAGATGATTGTTGTATCACCGTCACCTATATTAACGATGGCTGCTGGTCTGTGTGTAGCAGGGCTTTTATGTTGATTTGAATCTAGTCTAAGTAATAGATCATCATGTGTGCCGGCTTTTGGAGGGGTGGTAATGGCTTTTTTAAAAGCGGTTTGGACTAAATCTACAATCATGTTTAGTTCTTGCGGTAATGCGAGTTTTAATTGTGATGCGCCGCTATGTGGTAGTTTGAATAAGGCTTGGTTTTTTGTCTCTCTTTCATATAGATCTATTGGGTGTTCTACAAAGCCTTCTTTGCATAGATCAGAGGGTGTGACGCTCTCTATGGCCCTTCGGATCTTTTTTATGAGTGAAGGGGTTATGTTGAGCGTATCTGGGATGGGGCATGTAATGCCTCGTAGATCATTAGGCAGATATGCATAGGGTTTTTTATGAGGAATTGGGGTGAAATCCTTAACAGTCTGTACCTGCTTTATATTTAATTCAGCCCAGTCATTTATCTCTGGCGCATTTTGAGCAGCCAGCAAATTGTAGCGCTGCGCGAGTGTATATGTTGTGCGTAGCTCAGCGTCAATTTCGTTTGGTGATAAGTATTTATATCTGTCACTCATTAGGCTTTAATAAATAAGCTTTTAGATTATGTCAAGTATAAAGTTGATATTTTGCATTGTAATATGATTTTTATCTGCTAGTCTTATTTCAGCATTAAGAAAAGATTTCAATCTTTACCAACCTGCCTCCTTGGGCAAGGTGGTTTCTTAGAAAAGCTCTGAGAGATGCGGTCGAAAGCGACAACCAAACAAGGGTTTTAGATTTCACCACATATATTGATCTTTTCTTCGTGCGTTTTGAAACACTTAAACGCAATAGGAGAAAAACTATGACACAATCTAATGTTAAACAAACTATCCAACTTCAACGAGACTTTGAGCTTGTTACTTTTGTTCCAGAGGGCGCAGAGCCACGAAGGAGTGCGGGTATTAAGCAAAGGTTTTTAGGTATTCATCAACCGCATGGAAAACGTTTGGGAGATGATAGTGCGGAATTACAAGTTCTTGATGGTGTGATACTGGATGATGATAGGATCTTTGTCGCCGAATTATTGCCTAAGGGCAATGGTGAAGCGGGATCTAGGATCCACTATGTTGAGCTTAATTTTAAAACGGCGGCTGGACATTCAATTGATCTTAATAAAGAACTGGCTGAGATTATTCTTCCGGCAGAACCTGGCTTTAAGAGGTTGGGTAATACTTATAAATATCTGAGTGATGGATTTTATAAGCTTGATGACAGCTTGTTGAATGGTGATGGGCTCGGATATGTTGCTCTTAAATTTGATAATGATCTTGGTGAGGGGGCTTTAAGATTGCGTGATATACGCGCGCCTTATCAGCATGGTGCTGCCTCTATAAATAGGACATATGTTCAACAAAATATTAGCTTGTAAGTATTTTATATATGAATAGCCGGAAGCTTAAATGCTTTCGGCTTTTTGTTGTCTTTCATTATACTGGCCATATATGATCGTTGTAACTGCGTTTGTTTTTGCTAAAGACCATGCTATTGTATAGCTCATGCGCGTTAGAGAGCTTCCATCATCACTTACCTCATATGATTTTTTAAAGGCATTGGCATTGTTGTTAATGCTGGTGGATCATTTTGGTGCTTATGTGATGGCGGATGAAATGTGGCTTAGAGCCGTGGGGCGCTTGTCTGCGCCGATATGGCTCTTTTTAATCGGTTTTGCGCGTAGTCGCGATCTTGATATGCGTTTATGGATAGGCATGGGCGTCTTAATTCTTGTTGATATGCTGATTGGCTATACGATTTTACCGATTAACATTTTGGGGAGTTTTCTACTCATCAGGATGATTATCGACAAGGTTATGTCATTTTATCAGCATAATGCCGGTGCTAAATGTTTGGTCTGGCTGTGTGTGATATTTCTGGCGCTGCCGAGTAAGGTTGTTTTCGAATATGGTGTGCATGGATTTATGTTTGCAGGGCTGGGCTATTTGGTGCGCGCGCAGCATGAAAAGGTGCAAGCGGCTGCGCTAGCTGGGCGTAAGCTTATACGTTTTGATAATGGTTTAATATTAAATGCGCTGGGGGTGGCGATTGTTTTTGCTGTTATGCAGATTTTATCGTTTTCATTTGGTGATGAGCAAAAAATATTCGTTTTAGCCAGCTTGCCGATTTTGGCTGTGTGTTTGATCGGGTTTCAGCCTGCTACTTATGAGGGGGTATCTCAAAAGATGTCAGCGTTACTTGTGTGGCTAATTCAGTTGTGTGGGCGCCGTACTCTGGAAATATATGTCATCCATATTGCTGTTTTAAGGGTATATGCGGCGGCGGTTAGTCGAGGCGATGTTGAGTGGTTTCACTTGCGCCTTACTACGGATGCTATTTGGGAAGATATAGTGAAGTTTTTATGAGTACTGCGATGATGAATGAGAAAGCTTACCCTTCTGCAATTACCTCTTATGACCTGCTTAAGGCTGTGGCGATCATTTTGATGATTATTGATCATCTTGGCGCTTTTGTGTTCATTGATGAGAGTTGGATGAGGGCTGTGGGGCGCTTGTCTGCGCCGATATGGCTTTTTCTGATAGGCTATGCGAAAACCAGGCATGTGCCGGTGCGTTTATTGGCGGCAGCCTTTATTATGCTGGTTGCAAACTTCATTGTTGGGGTGCCGGTTTTTACTCTAAATATTTTGTTTAGTCTTATTCTGATCCGCTTGTCACTCGATTATATAGTGAAGGTTATGTGCGGCAATGCCTCGCGTGTGATGATATTTACGCTTTTTACGGGTTTTGTGTTTTTCCCTACTGGCGCTATTTTTGATTATGGATCAGTTGGCGTAACTATAGCACTGTTTGGTTTTTTTATGCGCCATAAAGATCAAGTTAGAAATGATAAGTTCTTGTGGGGGTATATGCTGCTGGTCTATTGCGTTTATGTGATAACGCAGCAGCTTTTATTTGGTTTTGGCGAGCGGGATATTCTCCTTATGCTTTTCGGGGTAATGCTGGTGTGTGTGTGGCTGTATAAATTTTCGCCCGGACAATATTCTGCATTAACCGCTGCACTGCCTCGTTCTTGCGTCACTGTGATTCAGTTTTGCGGCAGGCGCAGTTTAGAGGTCTATGTGGTGCATTTTATTGCATTACAGCTTTATGCGAAAATGGTCGGAAATATACCGGGTGAGTGGTTCGTTTTTTGGCTGTTTGCTTAAGGGTGATTCTTTGTATTGTGAATCTGAGAGCGGTTTAACGCTGAGGCTATGAAAAATTACAGCCAATATATTTTTTAAGTATGATCGATGTAAGAAATCGGCTAAGGTCATGAAAATACGTATGAAATTTTGATGAGCTGATTTTAGGGTGAAAATGATGTGTTTTATATGCCATTTTGACTCTTGTCAGGGCGCATAGGCTATGCTAAACCCACCGCGAGCTGGGATTTTTGCCAGAATGATTTTATGAGAGGAGCGTTAAAGCGTGTCATCATCGAGCCAAGCATCTAATCTAGTCTGTCAGCGCTATGCTAATGCGTTGATTCAGCAAGCAGAAAGCGCTAAAGCGCTTAATAAAGTTGAGAAAGATATGGCTGATTTGAAGGCTATGCTTGGTGCATCTACGGATCTTGACTCTGTTGTGCGTAACCCATTGTTGGGTCGCGAATCTCTTCAAGCCGCTATGTTCGCGGTTGCTGATAAAGCAAAATTCCAAAGCGTTACAAAGAATTTTCTAGGCACATTGGTGCAAAATGGACGCTTATATGCGCTTGCAAAAATTATAGCAGCATTCGAAGTTGTGCTGTCTGAAAAGCGCGGCGAAGTTAAAGTTAATGTTTCTGTAGCGCAGGATCTTACTGCGAAACAAAAGAAAGACTTAGAAGCGTCTCTTTCTAAAGAATTAGGTGCAGATATTGTTATGAATGTTAAAGTCGAGCCAAAAATCTTGGGCGGCATGGTTATAACAATTGGTTCACAAATGATTGATAACTCAGTCGCACGTAAGTTAGAGCGTCTGAAAGCATCATTGGAAAAACAACGCGCAGCATAAGAACTTGGCGTTATTTAATTTAATTAGGTTTAAAACAGTTTAGTAAAGCAAAAGAGGAAAACATGGAAATCAAAGCAGCAGAAATCTCAGAGATTCTCGAAAAGCAAATTGCAGAATTTGGCGCACAGACTGACGTCGCTGAAATCGGCCAAGTGCTCTCCATTGGTGATGGTGTTGCGCGTATTTATGGTCTTGATAATATTCAAGCAGGTGAGATGGTTGAGTTTCCTGGCGACATTAAAGGTATGGCGCTTAACCTTGAAGCTGACAATGTTGGTGTGGTTGTTTTTGGTGATGACCGTGCGATTAAAGAAGGTGATATTGTTCGCCGTACAGGTAAAATTGTTGAGGTCCCAACAGGTAAAGGTCTTTTAGGCCGCGTTGTTGATGGTCTTGGTAACCCAATTGATGGTAAAGGCCCACTTAAAGACGTGAAAATGGCGCGTGTTGAAGTTAAAGCGCCAGGCGTTATTCCTCGTCAGTCAGTTTCTGAGCCTATGCAAACAGGTTTGAAGGCTGTTGATGCGCTTGTTCCAATCGGTCGTGGCCAGCGTGAGCTTATCATTGGTGACCGTCAGACAGGTAAAACAGCTGTTGCGATTGATGCGATCATTAACCAGAAATTCTTGAACAAAGCTTCAGATGAGAAAAAGCACCTTTACTGTGTTTATGTTTCTATCGGTCAGAAGCGTTCAACAGTTGCGCAGCTTGTTAAGGAATTAGAAGAGCAGGGTGCGATGGAATATTCTATCGTTATTGCAGCGACAGCTTCAGATCCTGCACCTATGCAGTTTATGGCGCCATATACAGGTTGTGCTATGGGTGAATATTTCCGTGATAACGGTCTTCACGCTTTGGCAGTTTATGATGACCTTTCTAAGCAAGCTGTTGCTTATCGTCAGATGTCACTTCTACTTCGCCGTCCACCAGGCCGTGAAGCATATCCTGGTGACGTTTTCTACATTCACTCACGTTTGCTTGAGCGTTCAGCGAAAATGTCTGATGAGAATGGCGGTGGTTCATTGACTGCGCTTCCTGTGATTGAAACACAGGGCGGTGACGTGTCTGCTTATATTCCAACAAATGTGATCTCTATTACTGATGGTCAGATCTTCTTGGAAACTGGTTTGTTCTTTAAAGGTATCCGTCCTGCGATTAACGTGGGTCTATCTGTTTCTCGTGTTGGTTCTGCAGCGCAGATCAAAGCGATGAAGCAAGTTGCTGGTACTATTAAGCTTGAGCTAGCGCAGTTCCGTGAAATGGAAGCGTTCGCACAGTTCGCGTCTGACCTTGATGCTTCTACACAGAAGCTTCTTTCACGCGGTCAGCGTTTGACACAGCTTTTGAAACAGCCTCAGTTCTCACCACTTTCTGTTGAAGAGCAGGTTGTTGTGATCTTCGCAGGTACAAAAGGTTTCTTGGATGAAGTTCCTGTTGGTGATGTTAATGCATATGAAACACGTTTGCTTGAAAACCTACGTGCAAATGGTAAAGACATCTTGGAAACTATTCGTGAAGAGAAGAAAATCTCTGATGATTTAGATGCGAAAATGAAGTCCTTTATTGGTGATTTCACTAAAGGTTTCGCGGCGAAGAAAGAGGCTGCTTAAATTTAAGCAGCCTTTGGCTAAGACAGGTTAAGGCAAAAATCAGGAGTGGATTTTTAAATGCCAAGTTTGAGAGATTATAGAGACCGAATTACTTCGGTTAAATCGACAAGAAAGATTACATCAGCCATGAAAATGGTTGCTGCATCTAAGCTGCGTAAAGCGCAAGAGCAAGCAGAAGCTTCTCAGCCTTATGCAAGTGCGATGGCTGAAATGCTTGAGCGTGTCGCGAAAAATGTTGTGATTACTGAAGCAAGCTCAAAATTATTGGCTGGCACAGGTAGCGATAAGAAGCATTTGCTTGTCGTTGTGACAGCGGATCGCGGTCTTTGTGGCGGTTTTAACGGAAACTTGGTTAAGCAGGTTCGTAAAACAATTACTGAGCTTCACGCTGAGAAAAAAGATGTCTTCCTTCTTTGCGTTGGCCGTAAGGGGAGTGATCTCCTTCGTCGTGGCCATGCACGCGATATATGGAAGAGCTTTATTGGCTTGATGGGCTCTTCTAAGGTTGAGTTTGCAGAAGCGAATAAAGTTACTGAATATATCTTAGAGAAATTCGAAGATGGTGAGTTCGATGTGTGTTCACTTGTCTATAACGAGTTTCAGTCTGTTTTGACGCAAAAGCCTACTGTACAGCAGCTTATTCCCTTCAAATTGCCAGAAGCAGGATCTGATGAAGATGCAGAAGAGCAAGGTGAAGCGGTTGCAGCTAAGCCTGCTCAAGAAGAAGGGGCGAAGTCACCTTACTCATTTGAGCCGCAGGAAGAAGAAATTCTTAATGCACTATTGCCACGTAATATTGGTGTGCAAATCTTCCGTGCATTGCTAGATAGTGCAGCGGGTGAGCAAGCTGCACGTATGACAGCGATGGATAATGCAACGCGTAATGCGGGTGAGATGATTAACGATCTGACATTGCAATATAACCGTGCTCGTCAGGCGCATATCACGAAAGAGTTGATTGAAATTATCTCTGGTGCGGAAGCTGTATAGGGATAAAAGGAGTTAATAATGGTTAGCCCACTGAGTGAAAAAAGTAGTAGCGGTTCATTTGAGCAAGTTGCAAATGGAGAAAGCGTCACAGTTCATGATGATAGTGAGTATGTGCGCTTAAACCCTACAAAAAATAATCGCTCATGGGGCGTAGATGAAATACATCCTGCAGGTGAAGATGTAACTGGCAAGGTAAATGCTAAGAAGCAGCTACAAACTGCATGTGCAAATTATCAAATTAATTTTTAGAGTAAAAAAGAGTTTTTCAAAGGAAAGAGGAAAAAATGGCAGCAGCAAAGAAAACAACTAAGAAAGTAGCAGCGGGCGCAGCGACCGGTAAGATCGTTCAGGTTCTGGGTGCGGTTGTTGATGTGCAATTTAAAGAAGGCGAAGTTCCAGCGATCTTGAATGCGCTAGAAACTCAAAATGACGGTAAAACACTTGTTTTAGAAGTTGCACAGCATCTTGGTGAAAACACAGTGCGCACAATCGCTATGGACATGACAGATGGTTTGGTTCGTGGTCAAGAGGTTGTAGACTCAGGTGACTTCATCAGTGTTCCGGTTGGCCCTGAAGTTCTTTCTCGTATTATGAATGTTACGGGTGAAGCGATTGATGAAGGTCCTGCATTAGAAGCGAAAGCACGTTGGGGTATCCACCGTGAAGCGCCAGCTTTCTCTGAGCAGGCAACTGAAGTTGAGCAGCTTGTAACTGGTATTAAAGTTGTTGACCTTCTTTGTCCTTACGCAAAAGGCGGTAAGATTGGTCTGTTTGGTGGTGCCGGTGTTGGTAAAACAGTTACAATTCAGGAATTGATTAACAATATTGCTAAAGGCCATGGCGGCGTGTCTGTATTCGGCGGTGTTGGTGAGCGTACTCGTGAGGGTAACGACCTTTATCACGAAATGATGGAAGCGGGCGTTATTAAAGAGCATGACTATAAGAACTCTAAAGTGGCACTTGTTTACGGTCAGATGAATGAGCCGCCAGGTGCGCGTGCGCGTGTTGCTCTATCTGCTTTGACAATGGCGGAATATTTCCGTGATGAAGAAGGTCAAGACGTTCTGTTCTTCTTGGATAACATCTTCCGCTTTACGCAGGCTGGTTCTGAAGTGTCAGCGCTTCTTGGTCGTATCCCATCTGCTGTGGGTTATCAGCCAACACTTGCGACTGAAATGGGCGCGATGCAGGAGCGTATTACATCAACGAATAAAGGTTCGATTACTTCGATCCAAGCTGTTTACGTTCCAGCGGATGACTTGACTGACCCTGCGCCAGCAACAACATTTGCTCACTTGGATGCGACAACAGTTCTTTCTCGTGCAATTTCTGAGATGGGTATTTACCCTGCGGTTGATCCACTTGACTCAACTTCACGTATCTTGGATGCACGTGTGATCGGTCAGGAGCATTATGAAACTGCAACGCGTGTTCAAGAAACATTGCAGGCTTATAAAAACCTTCAAGATATTATTGCGATTTTGGGTATGGATGAACTTTCAGAAGAAGATAAACTTACAGTGGCACGTGCCCGTAAGATCCAGCGCTTCTTGTCTCAGCCATTCCACGTTGCGGAAGTCTTTACTGGTTCTCCAGGTGTATTCGTTCAGCTTGAAGATACAATCAAAGGCTTTAAAGCGATTTGTGATGGTGAATATGACCACTTGCCTGAGAGTGCTTTCTATATGGTTGGTACAATCGAGCAGGTTGTTGAAAAAGCTAAGAAAATGGCTGCCGAAGCTGCTTAAGCTTCTATTGTTTCGCACCGGCTGCGTTAAATGTCGGCTTACGTGCTTAAATGTACGCTGCGCCTCATTTGCCTAGCCGGATACGAAACACTGTTTGCTTAAGTTTTATAGCAGATAGCATAAAAAGCTCTTTGCTATTAATTTAGAGGATTTAATAATGAGTGCAGAAACAATACAGTTTGAATTGGTATCTCCAGAGGCGAAACTTTTTGCGGAGCCTGTGAAAATGGCAACTATTCCGGGTGATGAAGGGCAGTTTGGTATTGGCCCTGATCACTGTGCGCTTGTGGCGTCATTAAAGCCGGGTGTTGTTACTTTGACTAAAGCTGATGGTACTGTTCAGAAAATCTTTATCACTGGCGGTTTTGCTGATGTGACAAATACGCTTTGTACGATTTTGGCTGAGCAGGCTGAAGAGGTTTCAAACATGGATCAAGCTTCTATTGAAAAAGATGTTAAGAATCTGAATGAAGATCTCGCTACAGCGAGTGAGCCAGCGGATAAGCGCCGCATTCAAAAGCGCCTTGATCTAGCAAAGGCGAGACTAAGTGCGGTGACTGGTCAGCTTGTTGTATAAAGCCTGATTTTTGTTTGATCTAAATTTTCTAATGAGTGCTGAGACATTATTTCAGCTAATCGGTGTGATTGGCTTTAGTATGTTTGCGCTTTCTTTTCAGCTTTTAAAGCCGCGCCATACAATCTTTATGCAGGCTTTTGCCAATTTGGTTTTGGCGGTTCATTTTTATGGGCTTGGCTATATTTTTCCAGCCTATGTTCCTGTGATTGCAAGTTTACGAGATTTTGCATCTGCATTGGCGCCGCGAAAAATTCAGCTGATTTGTTTGGGGGTTTTTGTGGTGCTTCTTTATGGTGGCTGGGCTTATGTCGGGGCAGGTTGGACAGATAGCTTTGCGTTGATTGGTTCGACATTTGCCGCTTTGGCTCAAGTTTTTCGTGGTTGTTTTTATCGCTATCGTTTTTGCTTATTCGCGCATCAAAGCTTATGGCTGAGTGTTTATGTTTCAGTGATGAGCGTTGCGGGAATGATTTTTATGAGCGGGATTTGGGTTTCGAATGTGATTGGCATCGCGCGCTATTACTTTGGCCAAAAGGGTGTCTCTAGCCAAGAGCAGAAAAGTTGTCCGGTAGAGGCTGAATGATGTGCTGTGAATTTTTGCGCTGATCATTTGGGGTGTGTGATAGTGGCGCAGTGATAATTTTTTATTAATATTTTTGACTTATGCTTTTGATATGAATTTTTTTGTGGGAGTGGGAAATGTCAGAAGTGAATACAACAAGACTAAATTTTTTAGCAGGTGAGCTAGGTATGCTTCCTGAGGGTAAGCCCTTGAATATTAAAGAGCATATGGTGACAATGGCAGAAGATCAATTGTCTGGGCTAAAGCAATTTTTTGAAGATGCAAAAGGCAGTAATGGCGATGCCCTAGACGCTTCGAAGGATTGGGTGGAGCGAGCTGAGGCTGACCTTCATTATGCACATATGACTACCGAGGGTAAGCATATAGAGCAAGCAAATGAAGGTATTAAGAAAGAATTTGGTATAGATGCATCTAATTACACTGCTGACGGTGTGATATCCCAACATGATGTGATTTCCATGATGGTTGATTTATCTGCTTTTGCTGTGGGCAGTGTGGAGCAACAGCATATTGGGAATGTGGAGGCTTTTTTAGCCGATAATGGATTGAGCGGTGATTTTACTGCTGATCAAATCAAGGCGCTTGCGAAACTTGATGCAAGTATGGAAGGGCGTGAGATTGAACGCGTAGCAAAAAGACCTGATTTTGTGCCTGGAATTACACTTCTGCAATAACTTTAATCGCCCCATTTGTCATTATGAAGATCAATCTCTATGCGGACGGGGGCGCGGGATTTGCGCATGAGCGTGTCTTCATCTTCTTCAATCGCAAAAAGTTGTAGGCATTTTTCTGTGATGAAACGCTCTTTTGCAGCGTGTCTGATCCAGCTTTCTAATTTATCGAACTGTTTGTTTTTATTCAAAAAACCAATTGAGCGCTCATGTTTGCCGAGTTGGCGTAAGCCAAGAGCGCAAATGGCGTAATAGGTATTTTCGATTGTTGCTTCGTCGATGATAATCGGCATAGAGGTATTGCGGCATATTTCATCTTCGAAATGTGGGAAGCGGGCGAGGGCATCACTTGGTACGATTTCAGGTGGCTGCCAGTTTTCTAACGCTGGGAAGACTTCGTCGATGCTGTTGACGATTATCAGATAGGCGGGGTTGAAGTCGGCTGTTGAATTAATGAAGTCAATGAACTCGTCCCAATAGCCGTCGATATTGACGAATACGACAGGTTTTTGGTGAAGCTTTCTGCTACCCCAATAAAGGAGTTCTAGAGCCTCATCCGCTGTGCCGAAGCCACCTGGTAGAGTGACAACAGCGTCAGCCATTTTGAACATTTGCTTTTTACGATCACATAGCTCTTCAACGAGGATTGTTTTTGTGATGCCTTTAAGGATGCGCTCAGAATCTTTGAGTTTAAGCGGGATGATGCCGGTTACATCTGCGCCATTTTCATGGGCTGTTTTAGCCAAAATACCCATGAGGCCTGTATCCATGCCACCATAGACTAGTGATTTACCTTTTTCTGCGATCAATGCGCCAAATTGGCGTGCTGTATCTTTGAAGATGTCACGGCAATGTCCAGAAGAGCCGAGATATACGGTTAGCATATTTAAATCATTCATGAGAGGTGAAAATCCTGTTCGATTGTCAGTAATGGTGGGGGCAGCTTTTCAGCATTGAGTATGCTGATGGGCATGCAGCCTTTAATGCTGTTGGTTATATAGATTCCTTCAGCCTTTTGCAAATCTTGCATATTAATCGAGCTGATTATAACGGGATATTTTTCGATCATAATCTGGCGCGTAACGCCGTCCAAAACACCGTCTGAGAGTGGCGGTGTGTGGAGCTTTCCATCTAAGATGACGAAAATATTTCCAGAGCTAGCGCAGACAATATCTCCTTTTATATTGGAGATGAGGGCCTCATTGGCGCCTTTAGCTTTGGCTTCTAAAAGGCATAGGATGTTATCGCCGTAATTGGTACTTTTGATTTGGCTTAAAGGTGAGTATTCATTGCGGCAAGAATGGCGCGCGGTTATGGCGTTAATCTCTGGGAAGCTTGAAGATGCGGGTGAGAGCTTCATTACTAAGCTTGGCGTGGTTTGTGTTTCTGAGGCTGGCATAAGGCCTCTTGAGGCGGGGCCGCGTGTGAAAATTGTGTTGAGTGCGTAGCGCCCTGCTTGCAGAGCGTTTTTATCTATAAGCTCATGGGCTAGAGCTGTTAGCTCTTCTGTTGTGGGAAGGGCAGGGATTTGCATGAGTTTGGCGGCTTTGCTTAGACGCTCGAAATGCTTATCTGCATGGATGGTTTGAGCTTTGTTCTGTTCATCTATGATGCATAGCATGGTGTCGAAAACGCCATCCCCAAGGCGTAGGCGATCATTGAAGCCGAAGCCTGTTGTTGTGTCATTTTCCTCAATCCAGTTTCCATTGAAATAGGCAATGCTCATGCGACTTTTTCCTTCTTGCTGTCTTTTGCTTTAGCCTTAGCCTTGGGTTGAGATTTAAGTTTGTTTTTGTTTTTGTTTTTGTGCCAATTCGCTGTGAGTTTAATAAAGTTTTCGATTAAATTTTCACCGTGGCTTGTAAGGATTGATTCCGGATGAAATTGAAGCCCATAAACAGGTAAGTTTTTATGCTGAACGGCCATTATCTCATTATCATCTGTGGTGCGGGCTGTGATATTTAGCGGGCTGTCTTTTGCTGGCTCTAGGATTAAAGAGTGGTAGCGCCCTACGAGCATTGGCGTTGGCAGGTTTTTAAAGATTGTTTTTTGGTTATGTTTTATCTCACTCGCTTTGCCGTGAATTGGTGTTCCTGCGCGAGAGGTTTCAGCGCCGAAGGCCTCCCCGATTGCTTGATGGCCGAGGCAAATTCCAAGGATTGGCATTTCTGTGCATAGGGCTTTTATAGCGTCTACGCAGATGCCAGCATCTTTAGGGGCGCGTGGGCCGGGGGAGAGGATTAAAGCTTTTGGTTTTAATGCGCGAATTTCATCGATTGTAATCTTATCGTTTCTAATAATACGTGTTTTTTGGCCTGCATTTTCAAAATAGCGCGCCAAGTTATGCACGAAAGAATCGTAATTATCGATGATTAAAAACATAAGCCTTTTTAGCGTGTTGCTGTTAGGCTGTCATTATATTTTCAGTATGTATGGCGTTTGAGCCCACCTTATTCACATCTGTGTTAAGCACAGTTCTGTTCGGTTTGAAGCTGGCGATGAGGGCGCGCGCTTTATGCAGTGTTTCTTGATATTCTTCTTCCGGATCGGATTCCGCTGTGATGCCGCCGCCTGCTTGAAGGCTGACAGAGTTTTTATCAAAAACAAGTGTGCGGATGAGGATTGAACTATCCATATTGCCGTCAAAGCCGATATATGCGATAGAGCCGCAATAGGGGCCACGATGGCTTGGCTCGATCTCTTCGATAATCTCCATGGCGCGGATTTTTGGCGCGCCTGTAATTGAGCCGCCAGGGAAGCAATCTTTGAGAAGGTTTAAAGCGCTTGCATCTTTTTTTAGTGTGCCGCGTATCGTTGAGACGAGGTGATGCACGCTGGCAAAGCTCTCTACTTTGCAAAGCTCGGTTACGCGCACGCTGTTTGATAGGCAGTTTTTTGAAAGGTCGTTTCTTAAAAGGTCAACGATCATAGTGTTTTCTGCGTTGTCCTTGATGCTGGCTTGCAAGGCGCAGCGATTACGCTCGTCTATCTCCGGATCTTGGTTTCTTGGGCGTGTGCCTTTAATTGGCTTTGTTTCAACCATGCGGTCCTTTACGGTGAGGAAGCGCTCAGGTGATGCTGACGAGATTTTTAGCTCGTTACCACAATTCATAAAGGCGCTAAATGGGGCAGGGTTTATTTTTCTTAAGCGTAGATAATGCGCGAAAGCATCGAAGTCTTTAGGGAGTTTCGCATCAAAGCGCTGTGAAATATTGGCTTGGAAAATGTCGCCGGCCTTGATGTAATCAATCGTTTTTTGGATTTGTTGTTTGTAATCGCTCTCGGTGAAATTACGTTTCCATTTAAGATCGACGCCAGTGAATAAATCGATATCTACCGGCTCACTAATCATGCCGAGGATGTAATCCTGCTTTTTGCGGGCGTCATGATAGTTTTTCGCGTGTGTGATGATCCATGATTGTTGCTTTTCATGGTCGAACGCTAAAACTTGGTCATAGATGCCGATGGCTAAATCCGGCATATCCGGATTATTTTGCCCTTTATTGGGAAGTTTTTCTATTTCTCTGGCGAGGTCGTAGCCAAATAGCCCAGCGGCTCCGCCTTGAAATGGGGGAAGTCCTCTGACTGTTTGCGTTTGTGGAACCCAGTGTCTTACACGTTCTTGTATGAATTCAAATATATCACGCCCGCGCAGCTCGCGTTGCTCTTCCCAATTTGTAAGGGTGATGCGTCCATTTTTGCTCTCGATCGTTTCGATAGGGTGGGAAACGACAAAGCTATAGCGGGCATTGGGGTGATTTTGATCCGCACTGTCTAGTAATAGGCTGTATGGTAGATGTTCCAGAGCGGCATAGGCGCGCAAGGGATCGTTCAAACGTAGCTCACGAATGAAAGGTGTCATATGGCATCCTCCCCAATTGGTGTCGTTTTTCTTTTATCGTTTATATTAGAATAATTCACTAAAGCACAGATATGAATAGGAATCCAGCATCTATCCACATTTATGTTTTGTCTGTGTGG
>MDSZ01245347.1_pt1 | contig 29983 bp, 25 predicted proteins | sample 811201 | NCBI WGS metagenome assembly MDSZ01 (sample SAMN05326647, study PRJNA326480) | marine metagenome | isolation source: seawater | place: Indian Ocean: North | collected 2010 | reverse complement strand
TTTACTCTGAGTCAAAATCTAACCTATTATTGAAAACAATGCAGTACAAAAATCGACAAAGAAGAAAATATGACAGGCAGCCTAACTAATGAGCCACCCATCTTTACTCTGAGTCAAAATCTAACCTATTATTGAAAACAATGCAGTACAAAAATCGACAAAGAAGAAAATATGACAGGCAGCCTGACATATAAGGCCAGTTTTGACTATCTTCCTGAATTACAGGTATGCAAAAAATCAGCTATAGCTGATTATTCTCGTAGATATTTGAATTTATACTACCCTATCGCTGCCCGACAACGACTCAGCCCTGGGGAGCGTTGATACTCCAATTTCTCACAGGCATCCCTCAGGCTTCTTTCACTCCCGGCAAAGGTACTGAAGCACTCCTCAAACGATTCTGACATTGTCAGCCATTGACTTTGGTCAATGCCTAACCTGCTTAGAATTTTATCGGCTTCTTCAGGAATAGCCCCACGTTTGTCATCACGAAGAATACGGCCAGTCCAGTCTACGAGTTCCAGATAATCAGTAAAGCGCATAGGAATACCCTTTGGCATATCCTGCCTCGGGTTACCGGCGAATGGAAAAAGTTGCCTTTCCTGTTGATTAGGATGGTTTGGCTGCACTGCGTTCCGCGCTCTTTCCGATCGTTTTTTAATCGAAGTAAAATCCGACTTTTCCGGCGTTTTCGCCATGCCCGCCCTGACCGGATTAAGATCAACGTAAGCCATGCAAGCAGCCAAAGCGGCCTCATCCAGAAGAGCCTGAGATTTATAGCGCCCCTCCCAGAACCGCCCGGTACAGCCGTCCTCAGCATTAGCCTCACGTGCAATTGCTTCATTTAAAACGCGCATAAACCAGCTAATATCCATCAGTCGCTTACGCCACTCAGTGATATAGATCTGTAGCCTTGCTAATTCCGGCTGGGAAAGTGTCTCTTTGCGTGAGAACTTTTGCGATAGAAGATTACCTTTAAACAGCTGATGCCAACGATCAACAACATCGTTATCATTCCAGGATTTTGCAGCACTGACATCGACATACAGCACCACATGGTAGTGGTTGCTCATAATCGCGTACGAGGCAACCTGAATAGCAAATATCTGAGGCAGCTCGAGCAATCGGTTTTCCAGCCAGCCTCGGCGGTGTTCATAGCTTTCACCAGTGTCAAAGTTAGTTCCACACAGGAATGCGCGCCTCACACAGCGGGATACGCCGTGATAATAAGGAGTGGCCTCTAAGGACACCTGATGCTCTCTTGGCTTTGGCATAACTCATTCCTTCCGTGATCAGAATATTTAAAGTAGCATCAGTCCGATTCCTTTCAATCGGTAGATAGTACTATCGTGGGTGGCTTAGTAGCTTCGTTATCGGAGCAAGATCACAACTTATTAGTTCATAACTCCTTGGCCAAACACTTTGATATTCTTCCTAAGATCCTGCGATCCAAATCAGCTGCAATATCATGCGAAACAAAAATATAACCTATTGAGATTGAGCGCCCCTCTGCATTAAAAAAATAATCTACCCAATGTAAATTTCTCCCTCTACCAGATAGATCAAGGACATGTACCGGCATAGAAACCTCACCATTCAAAATATTAATACTATATCCGACGTCCTTAAGCATCTTGATATAGTCATTAAACGGAATTTCCCTAGTGAAAAACTGAACAGTATATGAATCTGCAACGCCAATATCACCTGGATACAAGTCTTTACCCCTATTATATTCACCATGATATTCCTCGAAGAGATCATTAGTGCAATTCTCAGAGAATGCAGGAGAAGAAAGAAAAACAACAAAAAACATCAAAATTTTCACATCTAAGCCTCAATATTCTTCAGAAAGATTATACAATTCAACATTACAACTAGTAGAACGACAGCGATAGTAAAATCCAACATCTTCTTGAGTGAAGTTATCTACCAGGAATTCCACTGCTGCTTCAATTTGCATTGAGTACACTGTTTCCTTTGTAACTTTATCTAGTGGAAAGTTACCGACGAACATATAACCTTCCACAAACTCCCTTAACGATTGGATGCCAAGTTCTTGCAGTTGTTTCACTAAATCAAGCTGTGCAATTTTAATAATACCTGGGTCATCTGATTTAAACCCATCAGGTCCAAAGTAGTCTCTAAACTCTTGAACTGACATATTTGAGACCCGAATAGCTTCATTTTTAATAGCTTTCCTGTACTCTTTCTCCGCGCGTTCAGAATTATACAAATGCACCATCGCGGCGATAATAGCACCCTCAGCTGCATTCCCACCAGTTGCCCAGGCACCAATTGCGCCACCGCCACTGGCAAGGAGTGTTCTGACCGGCAAATAACCAAAACTAATGAGCCACCCACCTTTACTCTGAGTCAAAATCTAACCTATTATTGAGAACAATTCAGTATAAAATTCAACAAAGAAGAAAATATGTCCGACAGCCTGATATATAAGGCCAGTTTTGACTAATTTCTGAATTCCAGGCATGAAAAAGATCCGCTAAAGCTGACCATTCTCATAGATGTAAGGTTTGATTCTAATCAATTGCAGTTCAGCAACGACTCAACCCCGAAGGGCGTTGATACTCCAATTTCTCACAGGCATCCCTCTGGCTTCGTTCAACCGGTAGATAGTACTATCATGGGTTGCCAGGTAGTTGCCTCTCAACGAAAACATATCTATAAATCTTACTATCAATGAAACGCCTATCGTCTAGCTTATTCAAGTCGACTCCATATCTATCAACTGCATTCTTTACTTCAGAACATTTCCTGTCTGAACGATAACTAATCCCTTTATGAGGCCTTCCGTCACAATACAACAGATAAGCCAGCAAAATCGCATTATAATTACCTGAATTGATCCTAGGCTCAATATATTTAAATGAAGAATCTCTTCCTTCCGATAAATTAAACGCAAAATTAATCAATAAAACGTTGGGATTTTTACCTTCATAACCATCGAGAAGAGCAACAAGTTCTGAGCTTTCCTCAGGATAATCAGAATTAATAAAGAGGTAAGATATAAGGCCATCTTTACCGCGAATATCGCCAGCACTGTATGCTTCCCGAATCAAGTCTTCAGCTTCATTAAAGTCTCTCTTCCAATCTTCTCCATACATGTAGCAATACGCCAGATCATATGCATAAGCAGGACCCGAGTGCTCATACATTGCCTTCATCACATCACATTCAATGTCCTGAGAATGGCTAACACTACTTCCACATAAAACAAAACAATACAGTATTAAAAATTTAGCTATTTTAAAGCAATCCATCGACATTTGACCTTCAAGGCATTATCGGGAAGTCTTTTTGCATCCCGCAAGTTGAAATAATAGACAACTTTCCTCCACTCCCACTCAAAATAAATCCCGTTAACAATATAAATCAATTACAAAATGGATTTAATACCGAAAATCCATAGATGGCTTATTAATCTTTAAAAGCCACAGGAACAATCATTACAAAGACCTTAAAAAACCCATACATGAAAGCTATAGATAATGGTAAAAAGAGAAAGATCCCTACAAGGTAAAAAAATCCAAGAAATACAAAAGACGAGATGGTAGAATAAATTATCTTTAACAATAACAACAAACTTGCCGGTAGATACGCATTCCTTCCACAGTAAAGACAGGGGACATTATCACCCAGGAAAACATCAGATTTACTTTTCAAGGTAAATCCCTTACCTCCGCATCCAGTGCATTTTAATTGCATTGCATTCACCTTTTACTTTCAACCAAAACCAAAACCAAAACCAGACACTGAATATTCTCTTTCTATGTCTTACCCTTCCCAGCTTCGCTCATAAGTTGTTCTTTCAGTTAACACCAGATAGCCACATACACACTGACTATTGCTAAAATTTAATAATTTTTAATAATTCTATCATCGACACTTACAACACCACATCCAACGCCAGCCCCAGCAACTCCCCGGCGCTTTTCTGCTCACCAACACCATCCCTCTCTGCTTTACCAACCACAAACTTATTCCCTGAAATAACCGATTCTGTCAGTTCTTCAACGCTTGCTGCTGTATCTGGGTTCAGCCAGGCTGCCAACTTTTTTTCTACCAGTGTTCTGGCCAGCATCCCCTGCTCAACCGATAAGGGAATTACCATCTGCTTTACTGGCTTGTCAGCGAGGTAAATAACGGTATTAAGATTGGCATTGGAAAGCACAACATCGGCGCTTTCGACGACAGAGGGCATGCTGACGGGATAGTTGATCAGTTTTATATTGGGCGGCAGAGCCTGTTTGATCTCAAAGCGTCCATCAATATACAGGCATGTGCAACACTGGCTTTTAATCAGGTAACTCAAAACTTTCTTAAGATATTGCCCTGATTTCAGGTAGCCGAATACTTTGGTTTTTCCGGCTGCTGGCCATTCCACCTGTTTTTCCACATGAAATGAATCGACCGACACAAAGAACTCGTCTTTGCTTACTTCCCGCCCACGGTAGTGATCCAGATTAGGTACCGTTGTAAATATTTTATAATCGTAATAATCAAACAGGTTCTGCAATTGTTTGATTTCAGGCAGCCCAAGGCTGTCATTAACGCTGTTAATCACATCCATAACCTGATCTTCGGCGGCCTTGGCTTGTTGCATAGCTGCCGGATCAAACAAGCCCATGGGATATGAAGACGGAGGACAGGAGAAGGTCGAACCAAGATAGACCTTTTTGAAACTGTAATCAGCCGAGGCAAGCAGTGCGGTAGGACTGTGATCGTAAAATACGACATCGGGAGCGATAAGGTCGAATAAAGCACGCCAGGCCATTACCACAGTTTTTAGCTGCTGAGGGTTATGATAGCCAACCGTCCATAACAGATCAGCAAAGCAGAGAGCTGATTTTGCCTGTTGGGGTGCAAGAGGAGAAAGATTCGGCCCCTGAAGAATCTGTAGGCCTGCTTTAGACCCGGCCCCAACTTCAGGGCCCGGTTTACCGTCTGTGCCTCGACGGGTATCCGGGTCTGCGGCTACATTTTTGAAGACACGATGAACACTGCCTAAATCCTTGCACAGCACCCACACGTCGTATTGTCGGCGAATCAATTCTTCAGCGACCTGATAGATTGGATTCAGATGGCCAAGCCCTGCGCCCAACTCCCAGCATATAACCGCTTTCTTTTTCTTCCCTGCCATCCAGGCCTCTGCATTCATTATTCAGTATTTGTCCGCGCAGCAAAACTAACGTTTCAGTCACTCACTGACACAAGCGTACAATAAATACGCAACGCTAACAGTTATGCCCCCTGACAACAATTGATATAAGGGTGCCTCAACCAACAGCTTCGCTAAGTTCGGATAGCAGACATAACATTTCACAAGCCAAGCCAGAAGCAGACTATCACTTGCGCCTGACACAGGTCACGTCTCGTTCTGTTACCTGCAATCTGAATATTTCCGACTGTTATAATATGCCCATGTAGTGATCATCGTTCTCGATGAGCGACATTCGCGCAGCTTTGACAGACATTGGCAACCTGAATGCCATCAATCTGTTGCGATTTTGCAATAACGGACCATTAATCAATACAGAGGAATCTGCATGAAGTATCCTGTCGCCACTACAAACAGGCGCTCGGACGGCCCTGCAGAAAGAAACATATAAGCTCATTTTATTGAGCTACAACACAATATCTCACCACTATGTTTCCTTTACGCACGCCAGACCGATCCGGTCTGAGATATGGGCTCTGTTTGCCTGTGACTAAGCAGTTCAAGGGTTTAACTTATGATTCGTAAATTTTTAATCGCGTGCCTTGCGGCCAGTTTTTTATCCACCGGCGCTCAGGCTGAAGAAGCCGCAGCGGACACAGGTCCATTTAATCGCGACAACGTTAAGCTGATCAAACTGGTCGCTCCGGAATGGGAAGATTACACCAACGCTGACGGCACCGGGATCTACTGGGACCTGCTGAAGAAAATATACGAACCCGCAGGCGTTAAGGTCACCTTCTCTATTGCCCCCTGGAACCGGGCGATGAAGATGGTCACCCGCTACTCTCTGTACAACGCCATTGTCGGTGAGTATCTGGATACAGAGGAAGAAGGCCTGATTTTTCCGATCTACCCGATTGATGTTGAATATATGTCAGTACTTACCCGCAAAGACCGCGATCTGCCATGGGAAGGTACGGCATCATTAACGGGCAAAAATGTCGGCTGGATTAAAGATTATGAACTTATCGTTCCGGAAGATCGCGACTTCACCCTGAAGGAATTCCGTAATACTCAGCAGGGTCTGGAAATGCTGGACGCTGGCGAAATCGACTACCTGATTGATGAGTGGGATGAGATTTCATCAGCGGTTGAAGAGTCCGGAAAGGACATGACGGCGTACGTGATGGAAGATATGCCGGAAGGAACCGATGTCTACGTGGCTTTTGCTGATTCTGACGTATCCCGGGTACTGATTGGTATTTATAACGAACGGGTTGAAGCACTGTACAAAGACGGTACATTGCAGAAGATGTATGAAGAGGCGGAACTTGACGTACCGGAAACCGGCTTTAAAGATATTCTGAAATAAACCCATTCCAGATTAATAACTTTCCCTGCGCCAGCGTCAATGAACGACCAGGCACAGGAGAAAGCGACAGACAAAAGGGCTTATTCGAGCCCTTTAATCTCCTCAGCGTACTGCACATCAAAGTCGTTAAATGAACTCTGATTATGATCGCAGCAGCGGATGCTGCCGGTCTTGATATCGTAAATCCAGCCATGCAGATGTACTTTACCGGTCGCCAGACGTGCTGCTACCGCAGGGTGCGTACGGATATGCTGTACCTGCTGCAGAACGTTTTCTTCGATGGCTTCGTTCAGGTGCTCATGGCCAACCTTCTGACCAGAAGCAATACCATTGCGCTCACGCACAATTTCAATGGCTGAACGGCAGTGGCCTAACCATTCTTTTACGTGTGGCAGGCCATTGATGTTGTCGACATCCAGAGCACCAGTTACGGCGCCACAGTCGGTGTGGCCGCAGATAATAATATGACGCACACCCAGTACCGCTACAGCGTACTCGATAGAGGCCGTCATACCACCGGTTTCGTTGCTGTGCGGTGGCACAATGTTACCGGCGTTACGGCAGATGAACAGATCCCCCGGTGCCGAGCCGGTTACCAGGTTCGGGTCGACACGGGAGTCGGAACAGGTAATAAACAGAATTTCCGGGCTCTGACCGGTTGCCAGAGAGCCGAACAGGTCTTTGTTTTTTGGGTATACGTTCTTACGGAAGTTGAGAACGCCTTTGACGATCTTTTCCAAAACAGGTCCTCGCTATGGTTGACGTAAGAATACGGGATTGCTTGCGTGTTAAGTATGGTCATTTTGCCCGAACACCTGTGTCGTGCGTTCACAAGTATCCGGGCGAATTCAGGATCAGGCGATTTCGATCAGGATTTCTCCCGGCGTTACGCGATCACCTTTACTGACGTAAACCGCTTTTACCGTACCGGCGACGTTGGCGTGTACTTCGGTTTCCATTTTCATGGCTTCAGCAATCAGTACCGCCTGACCGGCTTCTACTGTATCGCCTTCTTTAACCAGTACATCAACAACGTTACCTGGCATGGTGGTGGTCACATGGCCCGGTTCGCTGGCGCGTTTACGTCCGCTGCCACCTTCGGCAACGAATTCGTTCATTGGCTCAAATACTACCTCTTCCGGAATACCATCCATCGAGATGTAGAGCTTGCGTTTACCGGCACCAAAATCACCCACACCGGTTACTGCAATTTCGTAAGTCTCACCGTGCACGTCGATTTTGAATTCCGACGCAGCCGCGCTGAGTTTACCACCACCAGCAGCTTCCGGTGGCAGCAGTTCTTCAGGTTTGAGTGTTCCATCTTTACGCTGTTGCAGGAACTCACGACCCAGATCCGGGAACATAGCAAAGGTCAGTACATCTTCTTCGCTTTCTGCCAGATCACCGATATCCGCACGCAGTTTATTCAGCTCTGGTTTCAGCAGATCAGCCGGACGACCAACATCCACGCTCTCATTACCAATGGCTTTTTTCTGCAGCTGAGCATCGACTTCCGCCGGTGCTGCACCATAGCCACCCTGCAGGTAACGTTTTACTTCGTTGGTGATGGTTTTATAACGCTCACCCGCCAGCACGTTGTACACCGCCTGGGTGCCAACAATCTGTGACGTTGGAGTAACCAGCGGAGGGTAACCCAGGTCTTTACGTACCCGTGGAATTTCCGCAAACACGTCGCGGATTTTATCCAGCGCGTTCTGTTCTTTCAGCTGGTTAGCCAGGTTGGACATCATGCCGCCCGGTACCTGGTTAATCTGCACAGACACATCTTCGCGGGTAAATTCGCTTTCAAACTGATGATATTTTTTGCGCACTTCACGGAAGTAATCCGCAATTTCACCCAGCAGTTCCAGATCCAGACCGGTATCGTATTCGGTGCCTTTTAAGGCTGCTACCTGAGCTTCAGTCGCCGGGTGGCTGGTACCACTGGCGAAGGAGGAAATCGCTGTATCGATACGGTCGGCTCCGGCCTCAATGGCCTTCAGCTGACACAGTGGCGCCAGACCGGCAGTGGAGTGACTGTGTACCACCACAGGCACAGACACTTCGGCTTTTAATGCCTTAACCAGATCGTACGTGGCATAGGGTGTTAACAGACCGGCCATGTCTTTAATGGCAATAGAATCTGCGCCCATTTCCACCATAGCGTGAGCCTGTTTCACAAACAGCTCTGGGGTATGCACCGGGCTGGTTGTATAACAGATAGTGCCCTGAGCGTGCTTACCGGCTTTCTTCACGGCCTTCATGGCGGTTTCCAGGTTACGCACGTCATTCAGTGCATCAAAAACACGGAACACATCAATGCCGTTATCGGCGGCTTTCTGCACAAAAGCTTCAACCACATCGTCGGCATAGTGGCGGTAACCCAGCAGGTTCTGGCCACGCAGCAGCATTTGCAGTGGAGTTTTTGGCAGAGCGGCTTTCAGCTGACGCAGACGCTCCCATGGGTCTTCTTTCAGAAAACGCACACAGGCATCAAAGGTCGCGCCGCCCCATACTTCCAGTGACCAGTAACCTACCTGATCCAGTTTGTCACAGATCGGCAGCATATCTTCGGTACGCATGCGGGTAGCGATCAGAGACTGATGGGCATCGCGCAGAACAACGTCGGTAATTTCAATTTTCTTGCTCATAATCTTTTTCCTTTTACCTGCCGATTAAATGCCAGCATGAGCGGCAATGGCGGCCGCCAGGGCCAGGGCAATTTCGCTTGGGTGTTTTTTGTCTGAATACTGCAGCAGTTCCGGATGCTCCGGTACAAAGCTGGTGTTAAAACTGCCGGAACGGAAATCGGCGTGCTGCAGAATCTGTTTGTAATAGTTGGCGGTGGTTTTAATACCGTGCAGACGCATGTCATCCAGTGCACGGGTACCGCGGGCGACCACTTCTTCCCAGGTCAGCGCCCAGACCACCAGCTTGAGACACATGGAGTCGTAATATGGCGGAATTTCATAACCGGTATAAATCGCAGTATCCACCCGCACGCCCGGACCACCTGGCGCGTAGTAATGGGAAATGCGGCCAAAGCTCGGCAGGAAGTCGTTCTTCGGATCTTCGGCATTGATACGGAACTGCATGGCAAAACCGCGGTAAGAAATATCTTCCTGGCGATAGCTCAGCTCCAGGCCAGCGGCAATACGCAGCTGTTCACGCACGATATCCACACCCGTGATCTGTTCGGTAATGGTGTGCTCTACCTGTACCCGGGTGTTCATTTCCATGAAATACACTTCGTTGCCGGTGAGCAGGAATTCCACGGTACCAGCGTTTTCATAACCGACGGCTGCCGCAGCTTTTACCGCCAGACCACCAATATAGTCACGCTGTTCCGGTGTTAACTGCGGGCTAGGCGCAATTTCGATCAACTTTTGGTTACGGCGCTGAATAGAGCAGTCGCGCTCGTATAAATGCACCACGTTGCCTTTGCTGTCAGCCAGCACCTGAACTTCGATATGGCGCGGGTTAACGATGCATTTTTCCATAAAGACTTCGGCTGAACCGAAAGCTTTGGTGGCTTCTGAAATAACACGGGGATACTGCTGTTTTAATTCCTGCTCGCTGTCACAGCGGCGGATACCACGACCACCACCACCGGAAGTCGCCTTGATCATGATCGGATAACCAATCTCGCTGGCCAGCTGAATGGCTTCATCCAGACCGGACAGGTTGCCTTCAGAACCAGGAGTGATCGGCACACCTGCGGCACGCATGGTGTCACGGGCCTGAGTCTTATCACCCATTTTGTGGATAACGTCGGCTTTCGGGCCGATGAAGGTAACGCCTTTCTGTTCACAGATACGGGCGAATTCAGCGTTTTCAGACAGGAAGCCGTAACCCGGATGAATGGCATCACAGCCAGTCTCCAACGCCAGGTTAACGATGCGCAGTGGATCAAGGTAGCCCACCAGAGGATCTTCCCCCAGAGAGTAGGCTTCATCAGCGCGCTTCACATGCAGGGCGTAGCGATCCGGTTCGGTGTAAATCGCCACCGAGCGGATGCCCATCTCGGCGCAGGCGCGCACGATGCGGACGGCAATCTCACCGCGGTTGGCAATCAGAACTTTCTTTAACATAAAACTCTCCTTCCCTGTGTTTCAGGATGATTTTTATCCTAGCCCTCCGGCCCAATAAGCTGAAATTGATATTTTTTTCGTTATCTATAAGGTATTACTTATACATCAGCCGAAATCAGCAAAAGAGCATTAATAGCCATGCCGTTGTCAGTACAAAAACTAGTCAGCCGGATGACATTCCGCCAGCTGCAGGTGTTTAAGGCGGTCTATCAGGAACAGAGTTACAGCAAGGCGGGAGAGTTGCTGGGCCTTACCCAGCCTGCGGTGAGCAGCCAGATCCGTCAGCTGGAGCAGGCGGTGAATCAGCCATTATTTGAATACGTCGGGCGGCGACTGTTCTGTACCGCCGCCGGGGAGCGCCTGATCCTGAGTATCGACAACATCTTTACCGAGATGAAAGACCTGCAGACCGATCTGGCCGCCATGCAGGGCAATGTCGCCGGCGAACTGAGACTGGTCGCGGTGAATACCGCACAATATGTGGTGCCCTATCTGCTGCGCGCCTTTCTCGACCTTTACCCCCACGTCAGCATCACAGTGCGCGTGGTGAACCGTGCCGCGGCCATTCAGCGTCTCAATGACAACAGCGACGATCTGGTGATCATGGGCATGGTGCCAACAGAAAAGCCGCTGTCATCACTGCCCTTCCTTGATAACCATCTGGTGCCCGTGGTGCCGCCGGGACATCCGCTGTTACAGCGCACAAACTTAACCGCGCAGGAATTTCTTGATGCCAATCTGCTGATGCGGGAACCCGGATCAGGCAGCCGCCTGGCACTGGAAATGCACTGCCAGCAGCAGCGTCTGAAAGTCAAAGCCAGCATGGAAATCGGCTCCAACGATGCAGTAAAACACGCAGTGATGGCCGGGCTTGGCGTGGCGGTGCTGCCGCGTCTGAGTATTCTGCCGGAGCTGCAGCTGGGCCATTTAAAAGTGCTCGATATACCGGGCTTTCCACTGCGCCGCAGCTGGTGTGTGGTCTATCCTCAGGCCAAACATCCGACCCCGGCGATGCGCGCGTTTATTGACTATGTGCAGCAGAATATTAAGCAACTGGAGCAGGTATTCCTGCGCCGCTGCGAATTTCCGTCGCCTCTCCCGGAATTGCCCGTCAAATAAAAGATTGCTCAGCAAATAAAAAACGGCTCCGGGTATTCTCATACCGGGAGCCGTTTTCTTTATGCCAGCCGAAGGTAATCAGGCGGCTTTTTTCAGTTTTTTCTTCAGCTTTTTCAGCTTGCTTTCGTGCTTATCGATCTTGGCCTTACGGGCTTTGATCAGCTTTTTCAGGCTTACTACTTTTTTGGATTCTTTTTTCTTGGACATAATATGCTCCTTCCATCGCATTAAAGCATTGCATTGAGGGGTACTGCGATGCACGGCTGCGAAACACCGGCATTTCCCCGGGATCAGACATCAGAAGACTGATGTTCACGGATAAAACTGCGGATAAAGCGCCGCACTTCCCGCGCAGCACTGGTATCCAATTCTTCACATAACGCGAGAAACGCATCGCGCTCCTCACCGTTAATCCGGATCAGCAGTTGGGCGTCGTTCTTTTTGCCCGTTTTTTTACTGCTCTTCCTGCTGCCTTTTTCAGCCCCGTCTTTTTCAGCACTGCCACTTACTGGCGGGACCTGTTCTGCGGGAGTATCTGCTGACTTATTTTTTGCCATTTCTTATGTACTCACAAACACCCACAAACGCCCAGTGCCAGCTCCGGTAGAACCCCAGAACAAATGACCAAAGGCCTTATCACTAAAAGGCCCGATCATTAAAAAGCACGCTTAATGAGTGATATACAATGTATATCACTATGTAATACACCCACCCTACGCTCTGGCAACGCAAATGTCACCCCCCTGAAATCCAATCACTTCTGTTTCTGTACCTATCAGTGCTATAAAACTGACATTGAACCTATACAGATTGCATTATGGAAACGGCATACCGCTATCAGGCGTTGGAAAACTGGCTGTTAAAAGGCATTGAAGAAGGCCGCTGGCAAAGCGGAGAACGCCTGCCTTCGGTGCGCGCTCTGTGCCAGCAACATCAGCTATCAAAAGCCACAGTGCAGCACGCATTGCAGCGGCTGGAAGCTCAGGGATTACTGCAGGCAAAAGCCAAATCCGGCTACTACGTAACAGCCCGCAACACGCACAACGACGAGACCGCTACACATCCACTGGAAGCGCCGCGACCGGTAAGCGTCAGTGATGTCTTCCGCGATATCATGCGCCGCAGTGCAGCCTTCGATATCCTGCCGGAGAGAGACAATGAGCAACCACCAACCGGGATTACCGCATTAAACCGCGCCATTGGCAGAGCTTTGCGCCGCCAGCGTGGTCAGCATCATCAGTACTATGATCAACCTGCCGGGGACCCTACGTTGCGCCAGCAGATTGCCCAGCATCAGGCCCGTCGCGGCTGGCCGTTAACCGCCGATGATCTGTGCATCACCGCCGGTTGCCAGAATGCTCTGTTCCTGGCGCTGATGGCCTGTTGTCAGCCCGGTGATGTGGTGGCGGTGGAAACGCCGGGGTTTTACGGCGCACTGCAATTGCTGGAACAGCTGGGCCTGAAGGTAGTGGAAGTCCCTTCTTCTGTGGTCAGCGGCATGGACATGGATGCTCTGGAAGAAGTTCTGCAGCGCTGGCGGGTAAGAGCCTGCATCGTATCGCCTGCTTTTGCCACACCCACTGGCGCACTGATGCCGCAAAGCAGTGGCCAGCGCCTGCTGGCATTGGCTGAGTACCATGATCTGGCCATTATCGAAGACGATATTTACGCCGATACCGGCTTCACCAGCGTGCCAGCGCCACTCAAAGCCATGGATCAACATCAGCGGGTGATTCTTTGTTCCTCTTTCTCCAAAACTCTGTCGCGCGATCTGCGCCTTGGCTGGATATCCGGCGCCCGCTGGCACGAACGTATTGTGCAGCTGAAACTGGTCACCCAGCTGGCCAGCAGCCGCGCCGTACAGCAGGGCGTTGCCGATTTTATGCAGGATGGCGGTTATGCCGCGCATCTGCGCCGCCTGCGCCTGACTCTGCAACAGCAGCGCGACCAACTGCCTGAATTGCTGCAGCAGTGGCCCGTTGCGGTAAATGTCACCCTCCCCCGTGGCGGCATCGCCCTTTGGGCAGAGCTGCCTGCGGACCGCGATCTGATGCAGCTTTATGGCCCGGCACGGGACATGGGCATTGTGATTACCCCCGGGCCGCTGTTCTCCTCTTCCGGTCGCTTCACTCATTGTCTGCGGATCAGCTTTGCGCACCCCTGGACACAGGCACGCCGGCAGGCACTGACAGATCTTGGCCAGCTGCTGCAACAGAGAGCCAGCTGACAGCACTGTCAGACGCTGATCTGAATAATCTGTACCTATTCATTTTGATTTTTTTAGGCCTTATCTATTCAGTTAAAACACCTTAGGCTGCGCCGGTCATTCTCTTAGCCGAGGTTTACCATGCAGCCTATTCCGGTCATTCAGCTGGACCCAGCAAATCCCCCACAAACCAACGCCACCATAGTGACGGGACATGCTCAGGTGAACGGCAAATTTTACGTGCGCCTGACCCGTGGCTTTTATCAGAATCTGCGCCGCGCAATCAGCTGGCCTTTGATCGGGCTGTTTTTTATTACCGTCTGGCTGCGCTGGGACGAGCATCCACTGGTGCTGTTTTCTTTTGCTGAGCGGCGGATTTTTCTCGGGCCATTGCAGTTAAGCTGGTACGACCTGCCATTATTAGCCGGGCTGTTAATCACCGCTGCTGTGCTGCTGTTTTTTACTGCGGTGGCTTACGGCCGGATATGGTGTGGCTTCGCCTGCCCACAGAGTATCTGGAGCTGGATATTTATTCGGATTGAAGACTGGACGGAAGGCAGCGCCTCGCACAGACGTAAACAGGAGGCGAAAGGACTGACAGCCAATGGCGTTGCATTCTGGCTGCGCCGTATCAGCAAACACCTGTTGTGGCTGCTGGTAGCACTGGCGACCGCAATAACATTCACCGGCTATTTTATTCCCGCCCACGAACTGGTCGCACGTCTGGCACAACTGGATTTCATCACCGCAGTCTGGGCCTGGGTACTGACCATGACCGCGCTGACCTACTTAAATGCCGGACTGGTACGGGAAAAAATCTGCCAGCATGCCTGCCCCTATGCGCGCTTTCAAAGTGTGATGTTTGATGCTGACACCCGCAGTGTCAGCTACGACAGAGTACGTGGTGAGCCCCGCAGTGCCCATGTTAAACAGGCTCCCTCACAAGCCCCCTCTCAAACCTCCCCTGCTGTCTCCACACTGACAGCCAACGGCGATTGCGTAGACTGCACACTATGTGTGCAGGTTTGTCCGGCGGGCATTGATATCCGCAACGGCCTGCAGCTCGCCTGCATAGACTGCGGCGCCTGTATCGACGCCTGCGATAAGGTGATGAATAAAATTGGCAGAGCAACCGGCCTGATCCGTTTTGCCTCCGAAAATGAACTCAGCGGCAAGCACTCACCGTTATTGCGCGCAAAACTCTTCTCTTATTTTACTGTTCTTGCCATCTGCACTGGCGTGCTGATCTGGGGCTTCAGTCATTCCGCCGGACTGATCGCCGAAGTCGCCCGCGAGCGCGGCCAGCTGTATGTCGAACGGCCGGACAATACCGTCTGTAACGATGTGCAGATTAAAGCTGAAAGCTTTATCGCCGGGGAATATTCACTGTCCGTTACGCTCAGTACCGTGCAACCAGAACTGAGCAGCGCCTTTGAACTGGTTGGGGCGGATACGATTAATCTGCAGCAACAGCAGGGACAGTGGCTGAGCTACCGGGTGTGCGCGCTGTCTGAACAGCAATCATCTGCTGACCTGACATTTACCTTTTCTCTGGCTGATGAAGTGCTGACAAAGCCGTTTAAATTTATCAGCCCCAACAATTAACTGCCTTACTCCTTACATTGAGCATAAAAAAGCCCGCACAGTAAAAGCCGTGCGGGTTTTTAAATTTACGCAGAACTACACATTCAACAGCAGGTGCTCACGCTCCCACGGCGAAATCTCGCGGTGGAACTGATGCAGTTCTTCCTGCTTCACCTGTGAATAAAGTTCGCAGAACTCAGGACCCAGCGCCTGATAAATCTCTTCGGCATCTTCAAACAGGTGCAGGGCTTCATCAAAGGTAGTCGGAATGGCGAATTCGTCATCCGGCTCACCGGCTACAGCAGGTGCCGGATCAATTTTATTCACCATTCCCAGATAGCCACAGATCAGGCTGGCAGCCAGCGCCAGATACGGGTTGGTATCCACGCCCACCACACGGTTTTCCAGACGGCGGTCCTGGGCACCGGCATTGGGTACACGCAGACCCGTGGAACGGTTATCAAAACCCCAGGCCATATTGGTTGGCGCACTGGAATTGGTATCCGATTCAAAACGGCGATAAGAGTTGACGTTAGGTGCCAGAAACGGCATGACCTGAGGCAGGTATTTCTGTGAGCCGCCGATAAACCAGCGAAACAGATCCGTGGCATCGCCATTTTCGTCAGAGAAGATATTCTTGCCGGTACTAATGTCCACCACGCTCTGGTGAATGTGCATGGCACTGCCCGGCTGGTCACGCATCGGCTTAGCCATAAAGGTCGCGAACATGCCGTTATTCAGCGCCGCTTCTTTGATGATGCGTTTAAAGTAGAACACCTGATCGGCCAGCCACAGCGGGTCGCCGTGGGTCAGGTTAATTTCAATCTGACCGGCACCGTCTTCCTGAATCACAGAGTCGATGTGCAAACCGGCGTCTTCGGCGTAATCGTAGATGGTGTCGATCACCGGGCCGTATTCATCCACTGCCGACATAGAGTACGACTGGCGCGCCATACCGGAACGGCCGGTACGGCCGACTGGCGGTTCAATGGGCTCGTTCGGATCAACGTTAGGCTGAATCAGATAAAACTCCAGCTCAGGTGCAGCTACCGGTTTCCAGCCCTGTTCGGCGTACATCGCCAGCACCCGCTTCAGCACGTTACGTGGCGCCACGCGTACGGCACTGCCATCAGCGTTGTAGAGATCGTGAATAATCTGCAGAGTAGCTTCTTTCGCCCAGGGCACCGCCATGGCCGTCGACATATCCGGACGCAGTTCCATATCGGATTCTGCCCACTGGTTTTCAATGTCCATCTCGACGTCTTCACCGGTAATGGTCTGATAAAAAATCGACACCGGCAGGAAGATAGGCTTATCGGGCGAAAATTTGCTCACTGGCATGGCTTTACCACGGGACATACCATTCAGGTCCGGCACAATACATTCGACTTCATCGAGTTTGCGACCGTTGCGGTATTCCTGAAACGCTTCTGGCAGGTTATCCAGCCATGCAAGTGGGTTGCTGTTACTCATACAGACTCCGGGTTATTGAGATAACCCAGTGTAATACGCTTTTGCCCGGATGTGTGGCGTGTTTGAGCACTAACTTTGCGCCAGCGCAGGATTGTTGCCAATCAACAGGCGTTGCCGGGGCGCCCTACCCGCCGGGCACAAAAAAGCCCCGGCGAATCACCCATTACGCCGGGGCCTTTCCGAAATTTGCCGTACTGATTAAACACGGATCAGAACAGAGCGGCGATTTCGTCCGCTGCGGCTTTGACACCGGCTTCTTTTGCTTCATCACCCATGTTCAGGCCTTCGGCGTGAATCATGCGAACGTCAGACAGACCAACAAAACCGAAGATCATTTTCAGGAAAGGTGTCTGAGTATCGGCCGGAGTATCTTTGTAGATACCGCCACGGGTAGTCACAACGTAAACAGGTTTGCTGTCCAGCAGGCCTACTGCACCAGTGTCAGTGTACTTAAAGGTAACGCCCGCACGGCACAGGTAATCCAGGTAAGTTTTGGTCTGCGCTGGCAGAGCAAAGTTGTACATCGGTGCAGTGAACAGAATTTCGTCTGCTTCTTTTACTTCAGCCAGCAGCTCATCAGCGTAAGCAACGATGGCTTTCTGATCGTCATTCAGCTGATCCGCAGGAGTAAACAGAGCGCCAACCACGTTGCCATCCAGGTAAGGAGGTACGTTGGCAGACAGATCACGGACGATCACTTCGCCACCGGCGTTTTTGGCTTTCCAGCCTTCGATGAATTTTTCAGACAGTTGGCTGGACTGACCGCCATCACCGAAAATGCTGCTTTTTACATAAAGAAGAGTTGCCATTATTTTCTCCGAAAATAGAGTCACTGAATTTGATGCGACCATTCTGGCCAACAAATCGTGCGCGTTAAATACAAAAAAACCGAACATATCTATCTAAAATACTGACCCATCACTGACAGACCACAGGATTAGCAATGAAGATCACACTGGAACAATGGCAAACGCTTGTTGCTGTGGTTGAAGCAGGCAGCTATGCCCGCGCAGCAGAACTGATGAACAAGAGCCAGTCCGCCATCAGCTACTCGATGTCGAAGATGGAAGAGCGCTTAGGCGTCGCTATTTTCCGCATTGAAGGACGCCGTGCAGTGCTCACCACCGCCGGTGAGGCACTCTACAATCAGGCGAAAAACCTGCTGGAAAAAGCCCGCTATGCTGAAGGCATTGCCGGCAATTATCAGGCTGGCAGCGGCTCTACCATTCATCTGGCGATGGAGATTATTTTCCCGGTGCCAATCCTCAGCGGCGTATTGCAGGCGTATGCAGAGAAGTACCCGTTTATCCGCGTAGAACTGCATGAAACTGCGCTCAGTGGGACCAGCGAAGCACTGAAAAAAGACAAAGTAGAGCTGGCCATTATCGCCAATGAATCCGCACGTTTTATGGGTGATCTTTTAATGCCGGTAAAATTCGTCGCGGTGGCGCATCCCCAGCATGCACTGCATCAGTTACAGCGCCCGTTAAGCTATGACGACCTGATGAGTGAACGCCAGATCGTGATCCGTGATTCCGGTTCACAACCCCAGGATGCCGGCTGGCTCGACGCGCAGAAACGCTGGACAGTCAGCACCATGGCCACCTCGCTGCACTGTGCCACATCCGGGCTGGGCTTCGCCTGGTATCCGGAATTTAATATCCTGCGCGAGCTGGAAAGCGGGCAGTTAAAACCTCTGCCGCTTGAGCAGGGAGCGGAAAGAATTGTCGACGTGTACATGGTATTGCGCGACGGAAAATCCGCCGCACCCCATGTGCAATACCTGGCACAGCTGATACGCGATGCCGTTAATTCCGCCTGCCAGCGGCATCGAAAACAGGCCAGCGGGAGTTAGGGCGGCCTGCTGCTATCTGATAAATCATTGGTGGGCGGAACTGAAGCTTAACTCCAGTATTTCAGTCACTTCCACCATCCATGGTGGGCGGAGCCCACCCTACAGATCTTTCCATATTTAAACCGTATTTTAATTAAATAACCGGGTTTTGTAGGGTGCGCACTGCGCACCAATGTTGTTGTATTGTTGTATGACGTCTTCTTGCGGTACCCATGGTGGGCGGAGCCCACCCTACAAATCTTTCCATATTTAAACCGTATTTTAATTAAATAACCGGGGTTCGTAGGGTGGGCTCCGCCCACCAATATCCGTAATATCCGGCCATGCCGGATTCGCGGCTGAAGCCGCTCCTACAATGAATCACCACAGTTAAAATCATTACCCGTAGGGTGCGCAACGCGCACCAATATCCGTATCCGTATCCGTAACGTCCGGCTACGCCGGATTCGCGGCTGAAGCCGCTCCTACAAAATACCGCAGACCCACTGCACACATTCGCGCCTGAAGCCGCTCCTACAATAAATTACGTAATTGGCCCCGCCTGCAACGCCTCACGCAACACTCTCGCTACGCCCGGACACCAACCCTCCCGGCGTTACGCCAAAATGGCTGCGGAAGGCTGATATAAACGCAGAGGTGGAATCATATCCACAGGCCAGGGCGATGTCGGTTACCCGTTCACCGCGTTCTAACAAGGGCAACGAACTCAACAAGCGTAATCTCTGACGCCAGGCGCGGAACGCCAGACTGGTTTCTTTCTGAAAAATGCGGGTAATGGTTTTCTCAGAAATACCCAGCTTCTGTGCCCAATCGCCGAGGGTATCCGGGTGATCCGGATGGGCGTAAATTTCGCGGCACATAGGCTGCAACCGCTCATCCGCCGGCCAGGGCAAATGCAGATCGGTGCGCGGAGCTTCGCGTAACTGATCGATCATCACGCTGACCAGCCGCCCTTCTTCGCTGTTTTCGTCATAGTCCTCAGGGTAAGTACTGAAAGTACGGATCAGCTCCCGCGCCAGTGGCTGCACTTCCAGAATTTCACACCGCGCCAACAGCTCCGGAAACTCTTCACTGCGGATATACAGGCTGCGCATTTCGGTATCCGGTTCACTGGTTACGCGGTGCGATAAACCCGCCGGGATCAGAATGGCACGCTGCGGCGGCGCCAGATAACGCCCGTCAGCCACCTGCACTTCCATTACCCCACGAATGGCGTACGACAGCTGAATCCACGGGTGATCGTGCCATTTGGTGACTGCAGCAGTGCGCAGGGATTCCGAGCGGGCGTACACCCGCCGTGGCAGGGCCTCCAGCTGAGGAACCTGACGGATATTGGCCTGCACTTGTCCGTTTGTCGACATCATGGGGGTTTATGGCGTTAGTAGGATATTTATCTCAGATTAAACTCACTCAGACTGCTGCTTCAAGCGGTTTAAAGAAAACAAAAGAGTACGTGCAATGAAATTACTGAGATTTTTACCCGACAAACTCATCCTGATGATGCTGGGCGCCGTAGCCCTGGCGGCTTTATTGCCGGTGGGCGGCAAAGCAGCCGAAGTATTTTCCTGGGTGACAGACCTGGCAATTGGCCTGCTGTTTTTCATGCACGGAGCAAAATTATCCACCAAAGCAGTGTTTGAAGGTCTGACGCACTGGCGTCTGCACCTGCTGATTTTCAGCTTCACTTTTGTGCTGTTCCCGGTGCTCGGTCTGGCGCTGAAGCCGGTATTAGTGCCGATGGTTGGCGACGATCTGTATCTGGGCATTCTCTATCTGTGCGCCCTGCCTGCCACCGTACAGTCCGCCATCGCGCTGACATCCGTAGCCGGCGGTAATATTCCTGCGGCAGTGTGCAGTGCAGCCACCTCCAGCCTGATCGGTATCTTCCTGACGCCATTTATCGTCATGCTGATTATGGGTACTGCTGCAGCCTCCATTGATCCGGCAGAAGCGATTCAGGGCATTGTGATTCAGTTATTACTGCCATTTATTGCCGGTCAGATTGCCCGTATCTGGATTGGCAACTGGGTAGCGGCCAACAAACAGTGGCTGAAGTATCTGGATCAGTCTTCCATTCTGTTGGTGGTCTACGGCGCATTCAGCCATGCGGTCAATGAAGGCCTGTGGTCACGCCTGCCAATTATGGATCTGATCGGTCTGGTGGTCGCCTGTCTGTTGCTGCTGGCGCTGGTGCTGCTGCTGACCAATATTGCCGCCAAAGCCTTTGGTTTCCCGCTGGAAGACAGAATTACCATCGTCTTCGCCGCCTCGAAAAAGAGCCTGGCAACCGGCGTACCGATGGCACAGGTACTGTTTGCTGGTGCAGCCTCGATGGGAACTCTGATTCTGCCGCTGATGCTGTTCCATCAGATTCAGTTAATGGTGTGCGCAGTGCTGGCAAATAAATACGCCAAGCTGCCACGCGAAGCAGAACTGGTAGCGCAGAGCTGAGCAGAAAATAACACCGCCTGAATAACCACGGAGGGAGATTCAGGCAAATACCCGTGCGGAATTATTAAAGAATGATTCCGCATAGCTTCGGATAATCACAGCATAGGAAGGAATCTTTGGGTGCACAGACACCCGGCCTTCACTAACAGTCAGCAGAAAGTGAATAATATCCGAGGTACCCAATATGACAGATCACGTTTGCTCACCCGGTTGTAATCATCACAGCCACATCGGTGAAAACGAAAAAGGCGAATTTGCTGCCGGCAAAGAGAAAATCTTTTCAAACATCAGCAAAGGCTCCATTGCCGCCGCTGCCAACTGCCGCGATATTGCCCAACTCAAAGCCAACAACTTTGAAGAAGGCAAACACTATTACATCCCGGCCCATGCCGACACCGTAACCTGGGGTTACTTCAGCTACAGCCAGGCCCCGGTGGTTAAAATCAAATCCGGTGACTTCGCCACCATCGAAACTCTGACTCACCACAGCGGTGATGATTACGAGCGCATGATCAAAGGCGATCCGGGTGCCGAAAGCGTTTTCCACTGGACCAAAGAACAGAAAAATATCGACCGTCGTGGTGCCGGCCCGGTAGACAGCCCGATTGGTTCCGGTGCTGGCATGGGTCCACATATCTGTACCGGCCCTGTGTATATCGAAGAAGCAGAACCGGGTGATGTGCTGGAAGTACGCATTCTTGATGTTGTTCAGCGTCCAAGCTTTAACCCGGAATTTGCCGGTAAAGCCTTCGGCTCTAACGCCGCAGCTAACTGGGGTTTCCAATACAACGATCTGCTCGGCGGTGTGCCACGTGAAGTGATCACTGTTTATGAACTGGATGCACTGGAACAGATTGCCTGGGCCAAAGCAGTTTACAACTACAAGTGGACCACTCAGACCGACCCTTATGGCGTAGAGCACCCAACCATTGATTACCCGGGTGTGGTCGTTAATCACGATACTGTTGAGAAAAACTTCGACGTATTAAAAGGCTTCCGCGTTCCTGTCCGTCCTCACTTCGGTACCATTTCGGTAGCACCAAAAGAACAGGAAGTGGTCAGCACCACACCGCCAAACTACAACGGCGGTAACATCGATAACTGGCGTATTGGTAAAGGCGCTACCATTTTCCTGCCGGTTTCTGTCGCTGGTGCACTGTTCCAGGTTGGCGACCCGCACGCATCTCAGGGTGACTCTGAACTCTGTGGTACTGCTATCGAATGTTCACTGACCGGTAAATTCCAGTTTGTTGTGCATAAGCAGAAAGACATTGCCGGCACCAAACTCGATGGTCTGAAATCACCATTACTGGAAACCAAAGACGAATGGGTTGTGCACGGCTTCAGCTATGCCAACTACCTGACCGATCTGGAAGATTCCAACACCATTTACCAGAAATCCTCTGTCGATCTGGCCATGCGTGATGCTTTCCGCAAAACCCGTGAATTCCTGATGACGGCCAAAGGCCTGACCGAAGATGAAGCCATGTCGCTGATGTCGATCGGTGTGGATTTCGGCATTACTCAGGTGGTTGATGGTAACTGGGGCGTACATGCAATCATTAAGAAAGGCATGTTCCCGCGCTGAGTACTGAGCACTCCTGTAAGCAAAACAGCCGGCATCTTTGCCGGCTGTTTTTTTATTTATACGCTGCATAGAAATATCCGCTTTGAAGAGGCTGCAGAGCAAAACACCGTCGCAATCAGACCGGCGGCCATATCAGATTTCGCTAATGCTTTCTGCTGTTCATCAGCACAGCAAAAAGGCCGGATAATCATTAAAATTAAGCCCGGAATGATGCGGATCAATAAAGGGCACGAGGTTGCTCAACGGATCATACTGGTGCTTTTTTATTGACCAGAATCAACATAACCACACTGATAAAATGGTTATAAAAACCTGCATATTTTCCGCTTAAAAGCATTCATTCTCGTTAAAGCAGCTACCCATAATCAAAATGGAATAACCCTGCTTTTCTACCCCGCTACACGCTATAAAAAGCAACAATACTTACATAAATACGCAGCAAAATTACATTGATTACACCACCTCAGGTAACTATCTGATCTTCACAGATAACCACTCGTACTTGGTATGGTTAATGCTCTTATAACGTCATAACTACACAAAACCTCATGGATGATGAAAACCATCAACAGTTTTGGAGGTGTACTCATGACTTCTTGGAAAGTATCGACCGATGAATGCTCAGTAAAAGAGCGGGCCCGTATCTGGCAACGGGCAATGGATAAGTTGTATATGCCAGGCTACGAGTTTGGCTGTAACGAAAATCAGTTTCACGGTGACATCAGCTGTGTCTACACACCTATGGGGGTAGAGTTTTCAGTTATGTCTGGTTCACCCCTGGAGATATCCGGAAAGTCCGATAATCAACCCTATCCTTTCTGGATGGCGTTGCTGCTGGAAGGTGAATTTTCCGTAAAATATCAGGGTACTGAATTACCGGCAGAAACCGGCTCTATTATCTATGCACCGACCGGTGTAGATATGACACTGTCGGTGAAATCGGAATTCAAAATGCTCTACATTAAAGTTCCGAAAAATCTGGTGAATACCCGCCTGCTGAATCCGAGCCTGATCAATGTTGGTCATCTGCCATGCGAAAGCGGTATCAACCACGTATTTTCCAGCATGCTGACCTCACTCAGTCAGAATATTGATGAGCTGGAAACGTCTATGCTGCGTCCGATTGAGATTGCGCTGTCTGAGTTTATCGTCAGCAACCTTATCCATGAGAGCGGTGTACGTGAATTCGGCAGTACAGCAAAAATCATGCATTTCAAACGCATTTGTCAGCTGATTGATGCCAATCTGGCAGATCCTGCACTGTCATTAAATATGGTGGCCGAGAAGTACAAAGTTTCATCACGCTATATTCAGAAACTGTTTGAATCCGGTGGTATCAGCTTTGTGAATTACGTGCGCCTGCGTCGCCTGGAGCGCTGCCGTTGTGAACTGGGTAATCCGCAGTACGGTCACCTTTCAGTCTCTGATATCTGTTTCCGTTGGGGCTTTAACGATGCCGGACATTTCAGCCGTACCTTCCGTACCGCGTTTGGCCAGACACCACGGGACTATCGTCGCCAACAGGCTGACAACCTGAAAAATGAAGAAGCCACTATGGCGGTGTAAGCAGTCTTATACCGGTAGTGAGATATTAAAAAAGCCCGTCAGGGCTTTTTTAATATCTGAAATATATCATCAGCTGATATCTCAGGGCTTAGCCGACGGCCACAGCGCCACACTCATCATACTCAGCGAACCATAAATACATTCCGGCGTAACAAACTCCACCGCATCATCCTGCAGATCTCTGCTCGCCAGCACATACAGCAAAGGCAGGTAGTGTTCCATGGAGGGGATCGCCAGCGGCGTCTCTTTACTCAATGTCTCCGGGTGCATCAGCACACCATGATCGGCATCACGTATGGCTTCGGCCACGGTATGCTGAAATTTTTTCGCCCATAAATAACCGAGTTCTTCACTGTCATAGTCAGCCATCACCGGGTTATGAACGATGTTGCCGCTGCCAATAATCAGATAGCCTTCACTGCGCAGAGCTTTCAGTTTTTCGCCCTGACGGTAATGCCATTCAGGGCTTTTGGTTACATCCAGGCTCAGCTGCACAACAGGCACATCCGCATCCGGATAAAGATGATTAAGTACGGTCCAGCTGCCCTGATCAAGACCCCATTCTGCACTGTAATCAACATTGCTCAGAAAGAGCAGTTCACGCACGCGACCCGCCAGTTCACTGCTGCCCGCCGCCGGATAGCTGAAGCCCTCCAGCTCTGGTAGTGCTGCATCCATAATGGTCTTTGGCTGTTCCATAGCGGTGACTTCAACTTTACCAGGCGTCAGCCAGTGAGCAGAAATGACCAGTATGCCGCGCGGCTTACCAATACCGGACCCGATACAGGACCAGCTGTGGGTAAACTGATTATCCGCCAGTGCGTTATTCGCTAAGCCATGACCAATAAATAACGCCGGCAAGCGCAGCGCCGGGATCGAATTCCTCATAAAGAAACGCTTCCCGCTTCTGTTGTATCGGTATCGGTATCGGCATCGTTATCCGCAGGACAGATATCCGCAGGCCACACAGCATCCGGATCGGTCGGCGGTACCGCAGCAATCAGTTTTCTGGTGTATGGGTGCTGTGGATTTTTCAGCACCTCCTGGGTATTGCCGCTTTCGACGACTTCACCATTTTTCATCACCAGAATACGGCTGCACAGATAACGTACCACGCTTAAATCGTGTGAAATCAGCACCAGAGCCACTTTATGTTCACGGCGTAATTCCAGCAGCAGATTCATAATCTGCGCCTGCACGGATACATCCAGGCCGGAGACAATTTCATCGGCAATTAAAATCTGTGGCAGGTCGCATAAGCTGCGACCAATATTAACCCGCTGGCGCTGACCACCGGACAACTGTGTTGGGTAGCGTCCGACTGAATGCTTCGACAGACCAACATCGTTGGCCAGCTCATACATGCGCCGCTGTCTTTCCAGACGCTGATGTGGACGGCTGTCCATCATTTGCGTGAGCAGCTTGCCGACTTTGCGGCGAGGGTTCAGCGCTGAGCGGGCATCCTGAAAAATCATCTGAATCAGCGAACGGCGCTTCTGCCAGCTGTGCTCATCCTTGCCCAGCACCGCGCCATTCAGTTTAAATTCTCCGGAGGTTGGTTCTTCAAGCCCCATCAGCAGACGACCCAATGTCGATTTGCCCGATCCACTCTCACCAACAATGCCGATAAATTCACCCGGCGATACGTGAAAATCCATCGGCGCCAGCGCCATTTTATCCTGCTGCTTACTGTTGCCGGCTTTATAAATTTTACTCAGCCCGGTCACTGACAGAATCTGGCGGTCACTGAACGGCGCTCCGGTGGCGTGGGCTTTTTTATCGTCAGCATTGCTCTGTTGTTCCAGCTCGTCCAGACGAATACAGCGCACGCTGTGCGTATCACTGAGAACCTGCAACGCGGGCACTCCGTCACGACAGGATGCCTGACTGAACTGACAGCGCTCGGCAAAACGACAGCCGGTAATATCAGCGAATGATTCGACCCCTGGCATCTGACCGTCCAGGGTATCCAGCATATACAGCTCGCCTTCCAGTTCCGGCGTTGCGTTGGTCAGTGCACGGGTATAAGGATGACTGGCCTGGGTCAGTAATTTTTTAGCGTCGGCCCGTTCCATCATTTCACCGGCGTAGAGTACCACCACTTCATCACAGACGTGCGTCGCCAGGCCCATATCATGGGTAACAAAAATAACGCTGGTGCCCTTTTTCTGCTGCATCTGGCGCAGCAGTTTAACCACCTGAGCCTGAGTACTGACATCCAGCGCGGTGGTTGCTTCGTCAGAAATAACCAGATCCGGTTCACTGGCGAATGCCATGGCAATCATGACCCGCTGACACATACCACCGGACAACTGAAAAGCATATTTATCCAGAATCTGTTCCGGCTCCGGCAGTAATACTTCGCTTAACGCATGCACCATACGCTGATGAACGTCACTGCTGTCGATGCCAATACGATGCATGTGCTCGCTGAATTGCTGGCCAATGGTCAGCACAGGATTCAGCGCCGTCATCGGTTCCTGTGGAATAAAGGCGATGCGCCGCCCCAGCCATTCGCGGTGCTGCTTATCGGATGCTGCGAGTAAGTCCTCACCATCAAACACCAGAGAACCTGACGATACGTTAAATCCGGATGGTAGCTGTCGTGACAGAATACGGCCGAGCATACTTTTACCGGCACCGGATTCGCCAACCAGACCCAGCGTTTTACCGGCTTCCAGCGTGAAGGAAATATCCCGTAAAACACGACAGGTTTTACCGTTAATGCGCGCATCGAGATTCAGACCTTCGGCCTGCAATAACACTTTCTTTTCCATCGGCAGAAAATCCGTAAGCGGTGTTTGAGCGGCATGAGCCATAGCAGTACTGTGTCCCATATCATGCTCCCTGTGTACGTTCTGACAGATGAGTATCAACAACCTGACGCACGCCCTGACCAAGGAAGGTCGTCGCCAGTACGGTTAAAATCATGGCAACCATCGGAATTAACAGCGGATACGGCGAGCTGTACATGCTGTTCAGACCATCGGCGATCATGCCGCCCCAGGAAGCAACATCCGGCTCCACCGACATGCCAACAAAAGACAGCGTACTTTCTGCAACCACAGCAATACTGATTTCCAGCGCCATCAGAGAAATCATACTGGGGACAATACCGGGCAGAATATCGCGCAGAATAATGCCCAGCGGACGTGCGCCGGTAATCTGTGCCGCAGCCACATAGTCACGACGGCGCAGCACCATCACATCGGCGCGCAGCACTTTGCAGAAGCGTGCCCAGTCCACCAGAACAATTGCCAGAATCACGTTATGCAAACCGGGCGATAAGGCGATCATCAGAATCAGCGCCATCACCACAGCCGGGAACGACAGCCAGGTTTCGACGATACGGTTAATCACCCAGTCGATGCGACCACCAAAATAACCGCCGATTAATGCCAGAATTGAACCGACAATGGCGGCGCCGATCGGTGCGGTCAGAGCGATAATCACCACCACCTGAGCGCCGTAAATCATGCGCGACAATACGCACTGGCCCAGTGAGTCTGTACCCAGCGGAAATTCCGCCATACCGCCTTCTGCCCACATGGGCGGAATCAGAACATTAAACAGATCCTGTTCATTAGGATCATGAGGCGCCAGTTCCGGCGCAAAAATCGCCGCCAGCAATAACAGAAAGAAAAAGCCACCACCGATCAGGACGTTATTATCTTTAATCAGGGACACCAGCCAGGCGGGAATGAATGCCATCATTTCTGCATCCTCAGTCGTGGGTTAAGCTGGTACAGAACGATATCGGTCAGCATATTGATGAGCTGCACCGTTACTGCATAGGTCAGCGCAATTGCCTGAATTACCTGCATATCAAAACTGCGCATGGCTTTAATCATCAGCGAGCCGATACCCGGTAAACCAAAAATAGATTCGATTAACAAAGTACCGCCAATAATCACACTGGCCTGTACACCGACCAGACTGACGGTTGGCAGCGACGCATTGCGCAATGCGTGGAACATCAGAATACGTTTGGAGGAAACACCGCGCAGACGCGCCGCGTGAATATAATCTTCGCGATACACTTCGGTCAGACTGGAATACGCCATACGGGCAATCGGTGTGGCGATCACCAGTGCCAGTGTCAGCGATGGCAGCACAAGGTGAGCAAGCGAACTGCCCAGGCCTTCCCAGTTGCCGGTCAGCAGGCTGTCCAGAGTCAGAAAACCGGTAATGTGTTCGATACTGATATTGGCACCAACCGGGCCAAGGAACGGCAGCCATTGCAGGCCGACACCAAAAATCACAATCAGAATAATTGCCCAGAGATAATCCGGAATCGCCATCATAATGCCGTTAATCGACAGAATAACTTTTTCTACCCGGGTGCCACGGTAACTGAAGGTCACCAGGCCAATCGCCAGACCCAGCAGAATGCCGGCAATAAAGCCGAAGAACAGCAGCTGAATGGTCATGGGTAAGGCTTCCGCCACCATAGAACCCACTGACGAGCCGTTCTGAATAGAGGTACCGAAATCGCCCTGAACGGCATCCTTCAGCCAGATCAGAAACTGCATAACAACGTTTTTATCGAGCCCGAGTTCGGCGGTTAACGCCTGGATATCCTGCTGAGTTGCGCCAGGTGGGAGGAGCATAGTGACCGGATCAACCGGAATAGCGCGCAGAATAAAAAATACAATCAAAGACACCAGAACCAACATTGGCAGACGCCAGAGAATCTGTCTTGCCAACAGCCAGCCCTGCAACAGCAGGCGTGGCATCAGGCTGCCTGAAGCAGCATCAGAGGAATATACAGCGGTCATAGCATTACCTTGTCATCAGCACCGGCTGCGCCGGTAAACAACAGAACCTGCGGTGTAACCATGAACACCAGAGGGTCTGCGTCAGAATACCTGTACATAGTAGCCATGGCCTGCCATCGTGACTTGGCTCAGCGCGAACGTAATTTAGGGTAGTGGCGTATCCGCAAAGCGGACAATTGGTGGGAGTTAAGGAGATGGATGGGAATTTCTTTTGGAGGATTCGCGCAGCAAAGAATCGGCCATCAATATTCGTAATGTCCGGCTGCGCCGGATTCGCGGCTGAAGCCGCTCCTACATATCAATCTCCGATCCCGTCGTAGGGTGCGCAATGCGCACCAATTTTTAATGCCCGGCTGCGCCGGATTCGCGGGTGAACCCACTCCTACAAAGACTCGCTGTTCGTAGATACCATCTCTCCCAGCCGTCCACAACACCTTAAACCGGTACCTGTGGGCGGTATTCGCTCTGATGTTTTACAACACCAAAGCAAATCTGCACCAGCTTGCGCATCGCTGCGCCAAGCGCCTGCATTTTACTTTTTCCATTTGCCAACAGGCGCTCATACTGGGCTTTAATATCCGGATTCCACTGCACGCAGACCACCGATGCCATATACAGTTTCGCGCGGATTCTTGATGGCCCCTGTTTGCTTAACCGGCTACGGCCTTTCCATTGGCCGGATTCCTGGATGCGCGGTATCAGTCCAACGAACGCGGATACC
>MDSZ01245639.1_pt1 | contig 29988 bp, 37 predicted proteins | sample 811201 | NCBI WGS metagenome assembly MDSZ01 (sample SAMN05326647, study PRJNA326480) | marine metagenome | isolation source: seawater | place: Indian Ocean: North | collected 2010 | reverse complement strand
GCACCTTCATAGCCATGGGAAGGAGAACGAGTGGGCACACTATTTCCATAATTACCGGTTCTACTTTGTTTTTCTTGGTATTCAACAAATTTTTGGTTTTCCCAAGGTTTATCAATTTTCATTTTTCCTAAAAAGGGAGTGCTTTTAGGACTATTGACTCCTTGCTGCGAGTTTGCTCTGTTTTGATTAGCGGCCGATTGGGCAGCTTCACCAGTTGATAAATCAGGATCGTGTATGATTCCCTCTGATAATTTTTGTCTGACTAGCGCATCCATTTCTGCTTGTTTTTCGGGCGGTAGACCAATAAACAAATCTCCAAAATCATTAGCTCCCATAGCTTTTAGTGCGCTTTTAATCATTGATTGAAGCGCTTCTTCAAGATTTAAACCTTTCATCAAGCATGCTAAAAGATCCAACAATAAATCCATTAATCCACATATTTTAAGCTTGTTAAGACCTTTGGAATAGATCGCATCCATTTGTTGCATGGGAGTACCAGAAGCGGCCGCAAACAACATTTGTTTACACATAGAAACAAAAATTGGATCCTTTTCATTAATATCAAAATAGCCCTGCATTTCTGCCATTTGTTTTATAAATTTAGGATCTGCTGGGTTTATGGCGGCTGGATCTAATCCTATTTTATGGAAGTCGTCATATACCTCATTTAAACTTTTTCGACATAAGGCATCATGAAATGCTTTTGCAACTGCATCCCCTAAACTGAAAACTTCATCCATAATATCATCGCCAAGCTCTTTAAATTCATTTGCTAGCGCATCCTTCATACATGAACCAATTGTAGAACTTTCGGCGTCTTCGGATGATGGATCAAACTTGTTAGCTGCGGTACCCTCTGGCACTGTTTCATAAACTTCTGGATATGTATAAGTTTTTAAAAATTCTAGCCATGGTCTGGGACGTCTGGCCTCGGCATCACGGGCCATGGCATCTTGTTGGACAAAGTATGCAACAGCTGTTGCATCTCGCCAACCTGATTTGCTTAATAGACCTTTTAGTTTACCAGACTTGTAAACTTTTGGTTTATCACTACAACCCTCAACATACACTTTCATTTTTTTAAGCTTGTATTCAGGAGAGAGGGTAAAATCTATTTTTTCAACTTTTTTGCCATAAAAAATAGTTGACCAACTACCAACACCGGGTATATTATACCCACGATTTATTAGCCAACCATCTAAATCATTTATAACTTGGCCAACTTGATCGTCTGATCTCATTATATTTAACTTACCATAAGTCTGTAAATTAAATATTCTATTAGAATGACGAAAAAGTACGTTTCCTCCCTCTAATGCTCTGTACACTTTTAAATAACGATAATGAAGACCGAGTACCTTTCTCACTTTCATATTATTGACAGCCATTTTACTGGTGTTCATGGTGACTTTAATATCGCTTGCATCATCAGTTTCTTCTTCATCTGCTTCTTCTGCCTCTTCATTAGGCAAATTAAAAATTACAGGAAAATCAACTGAATATAATAATTTTAAATATGATTTATTGTGAGGAGCAAGATAAAAATCTTTGTAATCAATATATTGTTTAACTTTATCAATTGAACTCTGCGATGAATCCTTGCTAAGTTCACCCAACATGTTGGTGACAGCTTCATCAACATAGGCATCAAATATATGCCTTAATCGCTCTACACTTTCAGCATCGTTAATACCTTCTTCATAATTTGTTGTTTGTAGGCTTGTTGTAATTGAAATTTCAAATTTACATAATTTTTCATTAAGAAATGGATCAAAATTAGTAGTTTTTTTTCGCCAATCTGTTACAATTGCATTTGGATTCGGAACACAATCTAAGCAAACTTTTTCTGGTGGTAGTATATCGACCACACAAACATCTGGGAATTTATCCCCATTCTTATCTTGAAACTTAATAAAACTGTTTACTTTTTGATATTCCCTTTTTTCTAACTCGGGAACCATTGTGTTTATTGATTTATCATCAAATTTAGCCATATTTTTTTCCTATGTCGTATTCACGTTTCTACTGCAAATATATTTGTAGCCACCAGCAGTTAAATAGTTAAACTCCCATAAAGCCTTATTTGTTCTTACGTGATATAAAGTATTCATTACAAACATGATTTGATTTGTTACAGTGGCAGCACCGGGGCCGGGGCGCCATGGCTCCCAAAAAGAAACACCCAGCACTGCATTCCACATGATTTGAGTTAAAGTAAGCGTGTATAAGGACGACCATATATCATCAATTATATTACTTAGTTCTAAAAAACAATCTCTTGTTATGTAGCCTTTCAAAATAGGTTGTAAATTTGGTATCTCTTCAATAGGTCTGTAAAGGCCGCCCCATGTAAGGACGGTACCAGTATTGTTTCCAGCAATTAAATCAATAGAAGGCGCTGGTTGAACTATCTTACCTCCTAACGAGTTCCTTTCTCCACCATCAAGACCATCAGCCTTGCCGGTAACTAGCTTTAATCCTGTTCGGCCAACAATTCTTACTTCGTCGGCTTTTATACCAATCCCTGATCTTCCTCTAACATTTTCAACGTCTGTTTCAACAATACCAAAATTTTTGTCTATGTCTGTTAATTGACTTATGTGAATTCTAGCTGCGTCTGCAAAGAATGAATTATCTACTTGTGCAGACTCCTCCTCTTGACCGGGAGGGCCTTTGCCGTTACGAGCACCAGACATCCTACCAACAACTAAATCAATCGAATTTGCTATGTTGGAGCCGGCTGCACCATACCCATCTGCTAAGCCGGCCGGGCGATCTGTACCAAGGACCATGTATGATCCCTCGTTTTGTACAACGTGTTCATTAGGTGCTCTTTTGTAGCTAATTGTTTGCAAAGGAATAGCTGTGTGAAATAAACCATTTTCAGCGTAATTCACTGGTTCATTTTGCGTGATCCTATCCTGTACAGTTTGAAACAGCCCTTCGTTATAATTTGGAAGGGTTTGTAAATCTTCTGGAATGCCTGCTTCAAAATACGCACTCTGCGCGCTGGCTCCCTTATTTATATCTGTTAAGATAGAATTTGTTGCTTGTTCTATTTTTTTAGCTGCTAATTCGCTATTATAGATTTTGACTGCCATTAAAACCTCTTCTTTAATTAGTTTAGACTAGTTGGTAACTTGTAACTATTTGGGTAAAATTTATTATAATAATCTGCTATTGATCTAATTCCAGAATTATTCGCTGCAACACTAGAAGCATTAGCAAACTGCTGGTATGGGTTGGCACCAATGTAAGCAGGCATAAAAACTGCTGCAATTACGTCTAATTGCGTTTTTATTCTTCCCCTATATTTGATTAGATATTCTTGCACGTACACCATTTGTTCGACCTCTGACAAATTGCCTAATATTCTGCATGCTTCTCTACGATGGGCTGTCTCATATGAGTTTAAAGGTTGTCCTTTCTGATCGATAAAAATACCTCCTGTATTCCTATCTATCAATTCGGCTACGCCAGAATTTTCACGTGTTTCGCCCGGATAAAATTGAATTAATCCGGTGGCTCCGCCATTTCTATTAACCTTTGATGCAGAAAATGATCCAGCAGACTCGATGTTAATCATGTTAGCTAACCATCCGGGATCAGCTATTCCAATCGCGCGAGCAGTGTTCACAATAGCATTTGCTAATTCAGCGCTCAGCCCATAAGCTGTCGCAATATCGCTGGCAGTTGAAGGGCCACCTAATTTAAATTCAATTGGATTTGTTTTTTCTAAAAACTCACCAGCAAGAAAATTTATTGAATTTTCACCAAAACTATCAGAAGCGAGCACACAAGATAAGTTGCCTGATTGTGATCTTAATTCCGTTAGCTTTAATTTATTTGTACCTATTTTTTCAATAATTCTACCATAGCCTAAATCGTATACGCCATCACGTTTTCTTAAACTTACTCGAACCTCATCACCTTCCTTTAAATTTGCCATTGTGGTGTATCCCAAAGTGTGTGTTTCCATAAGTAAATTATTTACTTCGGGACTGGCTGAATTCTTCCCGCAAGGCATAGGAAGAAATGCGTGTGGTGAATTTTCCTCTGAGATTCTTAATCGGTACCCATAATAGCCCGGGGCAGAGGTGCCGTGTGCTGTATTGCTAAGTTCGCCCGGGCCAGTGCCCATAAGTCCGGGAATTTGGTTAGTTTTTAATACCATTTGGCCCGGGCTAATAATAAGAGCTTTAAATTCTGTCTTATCTTCATAAGCATTCGGAGAGTTCGATTCCTTGATAGATTCAGCTAAAAATTCAAAACCTCCACCATTGTCAGTTAACTGTTCAAAATTGTATGTATCATTTTTTGACATTATGCTTACTCACTATTATTTTGTATTAAATTAAACAAATTATCTTTATCTTCTTCGCTTAATTTATTGGAGGATTCTTTATCTTTCTTTTGAATAGAAATTATTTTTACAAGCTGCTCGTTTGATCTTTGTAGAGTTTCTATATGCTTAGCTGCAACAGGGCTAAGATATTTATTTTGGTCTGGGGCGGTTGCAATACAATTTGCTATTTCATTTAGAAATTCACGGGCTGCTTTTCGGTCGCCTCGAATATTATCCAAAGCTTCATCAATTAATGAATCCAAATCATTTTTGCTCATAGTTCACCATTGTTCCAATTTTGTGTAAATAAATAATACTTCTTCTTAAATTTCTTTAAAGAATTAACAATTTGTTTAGTATTGAGACCAGTAATCTCTCTGAGATATAAGTAAATAGCCTTTTTGTTAAATATTTGTATATCTTCTTTTGAATCAAATAAGACACATATGGCTTGATAAACTTTTAAATCATTTTCTTTCATCAAAGATGTATCCCAAGATTTTAATTCTTCGTAAAAAAGATTCCAAAATTCATTTCTTTCTCTCTCAGAAACATACGATTCATCAGTTGATAAAAATTCTTCCTCGTAGTGTTTTGATAAATTATCATAATTTATCTCAGTTGTATTTTTGCGTTGTTGCTTTTTAACTTTATGAATAAACCAGTTTTTTGTAATTACACTAAAATACGAGAAAGCTTTTGAGCCCTTCGACTGATCATACTTATCAAGTATAGTCATGAGCCATATTTTACACTCATCTCTGAGTGAGTCAATATTTGGTAAATTAGTGAATTTATATGTGAATACTATTTTGTCAACCATCTCGTTGAACGCTGGTCCGATCCATTTTACATATAATTCTGTTCTTGTACGTGAGCAATTTGTTTGTGTATACTTCACAATTGCATCTTCGTGTATTTGCGTAAAATAATGATTTTTTTTACGTTTTGCTCTCTTCCGTTTCTGTTGTGTCATTTGTTAAATTCTCATCTTCATCTACTTCCTTTTCGATTAAATCATAAATATACTCAAAAGTTTCTAATTGTTCAGCAAAAGATTTCGCATGATCCAATAAGTTTCCCAGTGTTTGATCACCGTAAAACATTTCTAATTCATATACCTCTTGAATATGCGCACCGAAAGTTTCTGTCATATCCTTTATATCGTATAATTCCTCAGAAATACTCAGTAATTCAACAATTGCTTTTCTGACATATATAATCAGCCCAACATTGAGTAATGCTGAAATAGATAATAGAATTACTAGTATTAATTCAAGATTCGTCATAGGTTTTATTTTTAAATTCTTCTTTTTGTTTTTGTAAAACTTCTTTATTGTCTTCGATAAATTTTTTGGTAAGAGCACCAGTACCAGCATCAGTGATATTTTCTGTTTTATTAATAAAAGGCTTACCAATCATTTTTACTAAACTATCAGTAGCATCACATAATGTACAATCTTTTTTTACATCATCTATACTATGTAAAATACTGATTACTTGATCACAGTCCTGACATTTGTATTTATATATCGGCATATAGTTAAGTTTTATCTATCGAGATCCTAAGCTTTTTAAATCTTCCTCAGTAATGACCGACTCATCTGTAAACCTTACAGTCGGTGGGTTTTTGACGACTAGACCGTTTTCACTTTCGACAAATTCAAAATTTCTTAAAATAGGAACAATGTCCAATTCATTTAAAAGTGATTCCTGTAAAGCCATCATAATTGAACCAAGCGCTTGATCAGATAATTGCATATTTTCCATTTTATTCTCCTTCAATAATGGTAGTCAAATCTTTTTCATGAAAATTCATGATATCATTAGTTTTGTTTCTATAAACAGTGTATGTTGTATATTTATTACTATTATACATTTTATTTTGTAAATTTAGTACTATACCAATACCAGCATCTTTTACTATATCAGGATCGGCATATGTTTCATACCACTTAATAAGATCACCAATCTTATGAACCATTTTTTAAATTCTCCAAATCTTCATCAAACATCATTTGAGCAAGTTGTTTAAATTTAACTTTTGGTTCCCAATTTAATTTTTGTTTTGCTTTTGATGGGTCTCCTAAAAGTAACGGAACCTCATGTGGTCTAAAAAGACGCGGATCAATTTCAACATGCTTATCTACACTTAATTTAGCATGATCGAATACTTCGTTTAAAAACTCTTTTACGGTATGTGTCTCACCAGTAGCAATGACAAAATCGTCTGGATTTTCTTGTTGTAACATTAACCACATCGCTTCCACGTAATCACCAGCAAAACCCCAATCTCGTTTAGCATCTAAATTGCCTAAATACAATTTGTCCTGCAAGCCTAGTTTTATTCGTGCAGCAGCTTTGGTAATTTTGCGAGTAACAAAAGTTTCCCCTCTTCGTGGCGATTCATGATTAAAAAGTATACCACTAGAAATGTGCATGCCATAACTTTCTCGGTAATTTCTACAAAGATTATGTGCAAAAACTTTTGAACAAGCGTAAGGACTAGCGGGCATTAAGCGAGTGGTCTCAGATTGTGGGTTTTCTGGGTTATCGCCAAACATTTCAGATGAAGATGCTTGATAGATTTTAATTTTAGGATCTAAGTTTCGTACGGCTTCCAATAACCTAAGTGTTCCCATTCCTACAATGTTAGCTGTCTCTTCTGGTGTATCAAATGAAACTCTAACATGCGACTGAGCGGCTAAGTTATAAACTTCGCTTGGTTTGGATTGTTGTAGGATTCTGTAAATGTTACCAGAATCTATCATGTTTCCATATACCAAATCAAAATCAGACGTGTTGTGCAGCTTATCGAATATGTGATCAATTCTATTGGTATTGATTAAGGACGTTCTACGTTTAATACCGACTACTTTGTAGCCCTTTTTAAGCAATAGTTCGGCTAGATATGAGCCATCTTGGCCGGTTATACCGGTTATCAGTGCGGTTTTTTTCATTTAATTCCTCTTATATTTGGATAATTTTTTTCAAACCATCGACATGTTTCATCCAGCGAATCATCAAAATTAGAATACTTTGATTCGTCCCAACCAAGTGATAAAAGCTTAGAATTATCAGATGGTTTTCTGAATTGTCCATTAGGCTTGCTCTTGTCCCATTGTACTTCATTATCAAAATTAAAATAATGAGATACTTTATTGACTATTTCTTTGATTGATATTTCGCCTGTATTGCCGATATTGATTGCATCTGATGAATCATAGTTATCCATTAGGAATAAGCATATTTCTGGGATATCATCGACGTATGTAAACTCTCTAAGGGGAGAACCATCACCCCAAAACGTTACCCCTTTATTCTCTTTTTTGGCATCGTAAATTTTTCTAATGATTGCAGGAATAACATGCGAGTTTTCTAAATCAAAATTATCATATTTACCAAATAAATTATTGGGTGAAATGCAGATAAAATTACAACCATACTGCTCTCTATAAGCTTTTGATTGTATTTCAATCATTCTTTTAGTATATGCATATGTATAATTCGACACATGTGGAGGCCCGTTGTGTATTTGTTCTTCTGTTAAAGGATAAATAACTTTATCTGGATAGATACAGGTACTTAAACAAGAGATAACTTTTTCAACACCATGCACTCTACAATTCTCTAAAACATTAGTATTAATCATTATATTGTCATAATAAAATTCGCCTAAATGTGTCATGTTAGCCAATACTCCACCAACACGGCTGGCAAGATGAATAACTTTTTGTGGTTTATATTTTTCAAACATCTCGCTTACTTGGCTATTTTTTCTTAAATCGTAGTCACCAGAAGATATAAATACAGCATCAGGAAGAAGCTTTTCGAAACTTTTTCCAACCATGCCGGAACCACCGGTGATTAAATATTCATTTAAATAATTTGACATGTGTATATTAACCTTCTATATGATAGCAAACTTTTGAATTAATTAAAGAAATCTTTTGAGTTTATGTTTTTGTCATCGATAAAAATATCATAAACCGGTTTTCCAAATCTTAATTCATGATATTTTACGCCCCAATCAGCGAACTGCTCGGTTGTAGTAACAGACCAATCAATTCCAGAGCCAGTGCCTCTTGCGGTCCAATAAATTATCGTATCTCCATTATCATACAACTCATTGATTTTTTTTATATTTTCGACAATTGGTTTTGCAAGAGAATAATTTCTATCCTCTGGTGATACACAAATAGTCTCATCAATGTCAACAAAAATAATCATAATCAACCTCTCAATTTTTTTCTAATAGGTATTTCACTTTCTGTTACAGTTTTAGTTGCGCTACCAAGAATAGTGTTGACGTCTTTAACTCTCTTATGTAAGATATCCATCGCCATAACTTCAAGACTAGATTTCTGGTCTGTACCCCACATATCGTGTGACAACGTTATGTGTCTTTCGACCACAGTGGCCCCCAAAGCAACCGCAATTACTGTCGGCTCTAAATCTTCTTCATGGCCAGAATACCCAACTGGACAGTCGTAGCGCTCTCTCAAAAAAGGTATTAGATTAAGATTAATTTCTTCTTTTGGGGTAGGGTAGCTAGAATTTGTATGCATTAAAACTAAATTATTGTTATATTTTAAAACATTATTTACTGCGTCATCTACTTCATTTAACTCACACATTCCTGTTGACATAATTATGGGTCGCCCAGTTTTTGCTGTTTCTGCCACAAGAGTCTCATTAGTTGTCATGGCTGAGGGTATCTTAATAAATGGTAATTCATATTGCATTAAAAATTCTAGTGAGTTAAGATCCCATACAGAAGCTGACCAATCAACAGGTTTTAATTTGCAATATTGATCAATGTAATCGTACTGCTGCTTTTGAAACTCTACTTTGTGTTTATAATCAATGTATTTTATTCTGCCCCATGGTGTATCTCGTAGTACATCTTTTTGATGGTCAGGAACACATACGTCTGGATCTCTTTTTTGAAACTTTGCACAATCCCACGAACAAGCAGATACTGCATCAATGAGCTTTTTTGTAATTTGCAAATCACCATTATGGTTGATTCCTATTTCGCCAATTAAATATGGCCTATTTAGTTCTTTAAAATTTACCATGCTGTCCAGCCTCCGTCAACAACAAAAACACCACCTGTCGTATATGTGGAATCATCTCCAATCAAGTATTTAAATATACCGGTCGTTTCTTCCACATTCATCATTCTTTTAAATGGTGTATGATTATTATAATTCATTACAAAAGAATTGTCAAATCTTTTATCATATACACCGCCTAAAACAACAGCATTAAATCGATAATCAGGAGCATAATAGGTTGCTAGATACTTTGTCATCGCTATAATTGAACTTTTTGTAAGTGAGTATCCAATTGGTTTTGTAAAATTATTATAAATATTATGTTTTGGAGAATTAATTCCATATAACGACGAAATATTAACGATAGAACCAGACTTATTATTTTTTATAAAATGTCTACAAACATTAAATGCACTTATAACATTTACTTCATAATAGTTTCTTAATTCTTGAATACTTTGGTCAATCGGTTCAACTTTTTTTGTTTCTTTTAGTGGCAGAGGATTATAAGCATGACACACAATCAAGCCATGTAAATTATTATTTTGCTCAAACCACTGCTCAACAAATTTTTCGTCAGTCAAATCATGACCTGTCGATAAATCTAATTGTAATATTTCATAGTCATTCGATAAGTCTTTCAATAATTGACCACCAATTAATCCAGAAGCACCAGTAATTGCTATTCTTTTTTTATAAGACATAGTTGCTAGCAGCACCATCAAAATTAATAGTTACGCCTGACAAATAATTAATCTCCTTATCAACCAGCGAAGAAACAAAATTTCCAATTTCAGACGGCTCGGCAACATATCCCATAGGAAGCTTTTTACCCAATTCTTCTATGTCAACCCCCAAGGAGGTCAATCTATCAGTATTAATAGGCCCCGGAGCTATGTTGATGAAGCTAATTTTCCTATCAGCGAATACCTTGCTCAAACTTTTGAAAACGCTTACAAAAGCCATTCTGTACGAATTAGACAGTAACAATTTTGGATCTGGTTCTCTAATATTAAATGATGAAACCAAAAATACATACCCATTATCATTAATTTTAATGTTCTGCAATAATGTACAAAACCCTAAAAACAATTGGTTGTGGTATTTTTCCCATGTCTCTTTTGTGATATTAAAAAAATCTATCGCAGGTGGACCGCCGGTATTTAGAACCAAAACATCTGCCTCTGGATGATTTGCTGTTAGTGAATCTATATGCTCCAAATTACCGGTATCGACGGCCTTGGATGAGAATGCATGCACATCTAGTCCAATCTCATCCAAGCTTGATGCTATGGCACCCCCGATTCCTCTGGTGCCTCCTAAAACTATTGCTTTTTTCATGTTTGCCCCTTTATTGTATTGTTAGTATTAGTTTTATTACCACTACCTAATGATTTAATTAAATCATTTATATTTAAACAATATGATTGAACATCGTCTAAATAAATGGCATGTAAATCATCAGGGTGATAATTTTGTTTTTTATTTTTTACGTAAAAATAATAATCTGTTGGCTCGTAAGCTACTGCTGTGTATAATACATGAGTGTTTTCACAGTGATTTCCAAACGCGATGATATCTCCAAATTCATTTTTCATATTGTTAATAGCTTTTAAATTAACTTCATCGATACAATTTGATAATCTTGTATGTATTAGTTTATAGTCTTCAAAACCTTGCTTCTGACATATGTTGATTGTCTTTTGAATTACATCGAAGCCGCTCATACCTGTTGAGAAATAAATCGGCTTATCTTTTGCGTGGTCAGTTAGCTTTTTAATAAAATCTAGATTATCCAAATCTTTACTTAAAATTTTGAAAAAATCGGCATCCAGTTCTTCTAAATTGGGCACCTCAGAAATTGCATAACCAAAAAGCTTTCCAGAATTGTTAATCCTAATTTTTAGTGACTTGTACTCAATAGGTGTAAGTTTAAAGTTTTTAAATTTTCCTTTGTAAAAATTAGGTTCTCTGATTTGAAAAGTAATTGCGTCAACATCGGTATCCAAAAGTTGAGTAACGTAGTGATATGCTAAATCGTAATCACCTAAATGATTCAAGCCTATTTCAGAAACTATCATTATAGAAAGTCTCCATTGTAATTTTTAGACCAATTTTTGATTTGGTTAACAAAATCAATACCAACATTTCTAGACCAGCCTTCACAAATTCTTTTTGTAACAGGACCAAATGGATCATCAATCAATGAATCGTCAAAATATTCACCATTTAATCTATTACACGGCAGCAAATTAATATACGTACCGGTAAACATAGCCTCATCACAGTCCATAACATCATAAGGCTCGAAATTTTTATATTCAACTTCTAAATTTAATTGTGGTGCTAAAACCTCAGTAATATAAATCATACTTGAACCTCTTAGCATGTTTCTAAGCTCGGGCACAATCAGTCGGCCATCTTTAACCATTACAAAATTTGCACCGGTGCTTTCTGTTACAAATCCATCTTCATCTAACAGAAGGGGCATTGCATCTTTTCCAAATGGTTTTGTTTGCAAGTTTGCCATTTGATAATGCATTCTGCTTCTATTTTTTACTTTGTTTTCCAAAAGCCTAGCCGGTATCTGCCTTTGCGGTGGAATCACAGCATTAACACCAGTATTATAGAAATGACCTAATGCACGGGCTGTTTTACTAAGCGGCCAAGCATTTATAATCCAAGTCGGTTGATTCCACTCTTGGCCCTTTTGTAATTCAAACACCTCTCTATAAATTGCTAGTGGCCCGCGAGAAACATTAATCATGATTCTGCACTCTTCGGGGTCTCCATCCTCATTAAATCGAAAGTGTTCAATATTTCTTTCAAGAGTTTCATGGCACAACTCAACAATTTCTTTCTTAGTTTTGGTTATAGGAATTTGTAAATACTTCATGCTTCTAAATAAGCGATCGATATGCTCATCTAGTAAGAAGAATTTATGATTAAATGTGCGAGCCATTTCAAACACGCCGTCACCAAACATAAATTGTGAATCATAAATATGAATCGAAGCTTTGGTTTCAGGTACCCACTCTCCGCAGTGATAAGTTACTCTTTCTTTTTTTGTCATTGTAATTCCTTAATTATTAGTTTTGTTTTTGAAAGTTGGTTAGATTTCCATTTTTCTTCAAGATAAAAATTTATATCAATTATATTTTTGTTTTGATCTAAAAAATGTAACACATCCCTTGTATTAAAATCTTCTTTGTTTATTGAATTTATTACACTAGAAAAAAATTTAAAGTCATCATCATAGTCCAATGTCATGCGTATATCATTCCGTTTAAAAACTTCTGGGACTCCATTAAGTGGCTTCGTATTATACAAGTTAGTGTCCGTAAAATAAACCCACATCATTTCGGTGTCATCTGTATCCTTAATGTCGCATACTTCTCTCAATGCCATACTGTTAATGCCGTAGGTAAAGCTACCACACACAAGCCCTTCTCCGTAAATAAAGTCACAAGGTTCATTATTATATTGCTTGAATGCTAAATCAAATAACTCATGAGAACAAAATAAATCGTCACCGTCAGCTGTTACAAAAAAGTCGACGTTGTATTTTTGACAAGCACCATTCCATCTTTCTAGTTTATCTATTTCACTTCCTCTAAAATATAATATTTTATTATCTTCTGCTATTTTACACAATAAATCGTCTTCTTGCAAGTCTGTTGTGCAAAGAATTACATTTTTTGCCAATTTTGATTTTTTTGCTTGTGAAATAACATATTCAATAGTGTACTTATCTTTAATTTTTTTATATGCTTTTGCCGGCAATCTACTTGAATTGCTTCTGACTGTTATAAATATAAAATTATTTTTATCCATGAGTTGGCGCTGACCACTTAAAATTTGCAGTTAGTTCTAACGGAAGCTCATTAGATTCATGGGAAAGATTTATTATTTCTTGATTGTTAGCTTTTGCGATATGACACAAATAGCTTAGATCGTGTAATATTTGAGCTTTTTCTTGTGGGTTATCAAATGCATCAATATCTAGTCCCATGTCTTCTGCTCGTTGGTTATCATTAAACCCTGCGTGAGTGATGCCATATTTTTTCAAAGCGTTCTTGTATGAAAGATCAAAGCCAGTTATTGTAATTGGATTACAACCTAAATAAAGAGCATAAGCTATCATGTGATTAGTTATTGTGTTGCATCTTGAATAAATTTTATTTACATTAAACTTGTGTGCTAATATATTTTGAAACAAACGCTGCTCCCAAAGCCATGGAGTTACAAGATCCATTTTATCTTCGTTCCTAGCAATATCTAATAAAGAATTGAATTCTTTTCTAATCGGTATTGTTATAAAAGACTCAATATTTCTCTCCAAACAAATCTTAAAAGGCTCTTCAAGCTCTGAAAAAGAATTTGCTGCACACCATATATCCGGCTTAAAAGAATCGTCAAAAAAGTCAGGTACCCTATAAAAATGATTACACGTTATTTTTAAATGATTTTGATATTTTTCTTTATCTATTTCCAGCAAACTAGGTCCAAGGCCCATAATTAAAGCAGGCTTATTTTTATACTTATTTCTGGCATCATAAAGTTTGTCAACACCAACAAGCATATCGCTTTTAAATTTTTCTTTCTCGACAGGTTCAGTTAATTCTGCGTCTTTTAAAAAAGTTTGATTATAGACTTGATTTACAAATTGCTTAAATAATATTTTTGTACTTATTTCATCATATTTATTTTTCATTTCTCACCATATAAATTTTTCTTTATAATATTTGACAATATTTGAAATTTCTTTATCAAATATTTTTTTAGGTTCCCATCCCAGTAAACGTAGTTTGTCATCATTAAGGGAATACCGAATATCTTGCCCGACGCGCGAATAAGAAAAATCAACATGCTCTTCCCACCTGTAAGGTGTGTCAAAATAGTTGTCAATAACTTTTAAAACTGTCTCGATATTTTTTTGCTCAAACCCACCAGATACATTATATATCTCATTAGTTTTACCCGACTGGATGATCTCAATCACCGCCTCAGCCGTATCGTCGGCGTGTAGCCAATTTCGAATAGGAGTTCCCCCATTATGTAATCTAATTTTCTTATTTCTCATCAAATTTTTCACTGACAGTGGTATTAATTTTTCAGGATATTGACCAATTCCATAATTATTGGTAGGTCTTAAAATAACATATTCAATATCATACGTCCTAGCCCATGCTAAAACTAACATATCAGCAGCGGCTTTTGCAGCAGAGTAAGGATTGCTTGGGTGAAGCAGATCGGTTTCAATGTGTTCCCCTTCAACAATATCACCATAAACTTCATCAGTGCTAAAATGAAAAAATATAGGTCTTCTGTTACAATTTACCGGCTTGTGGCGTATTAAGTCTAATAAATTTTGAACACCCACAATATTACTATCAATGAATTCTTTACTACTGATAATGCTGTTACCAACATGTGACTCAGCAGCGGTGTTTATGACATAATCACAATCATATAAATGATTGAGGTTTTTGATATCTTCGTTCAAGAATTTAAAATTATCGTATTTATTAAATTCTTGTAACAGAGATGTATTTGCAACATAGGTGCACTTGTCAACGCCATATACCATCCAACCTTTTTCTAAACATTTCTTAGTAATATATGATCCTATAAAACCCAAGCAGCCTGTGACGTATACAATTTTCATGTCATAGCCTCAAAAAAACGACTTACCGCATTTTCGATATAGTTCATTTTCTCCTCACAGATACCAATAAATGTTCCAAGAAAAAAGCTATTAGTCGTTACAATCTTGGCAATTGGAAATTCTAAATTTAAATCTTCATACTGTTCGGCTAATTCGCTATATCCCGGATGATACAAAACATTACCAGCGAAATAAGAACGGGTTTGTATTCTATTTTGTTCAAGCCATGCAACTAAATCCTGCTTTGTAAATGGTGCATCTGGTCGAACGGTCATCAAGTAACCAAACCAGCATGGATCTGCTTTGTCTGTCGCTTTTGGTAGATGTAAATATTTTTCATATGGCTTAAAAATATCTGATAGAAGTTTAAAATTCTTTCTTCTAGCTGCATCCAAATCTGGTAATTTTTTAACTTGTTCTAATCCAAGAGCAGCCTGTAAATCTAGTGGCTTTAAATTATATCCAATCTCATCAAAAACATATCTATGGTCATATATTGCTTCTGGCAGTGCTGGTAGCCAATTTTTAAATCTGTTTCCGCATGCGGTACTGTTTATAACGCAACCGGGCTTTGCCGTATTACAATAACAGGCGCGCCCCCAATCTCTAATGCTTGCCACAACTTTTCTAATTTTATTGTTGTCAGTCGCGATAAAACCACCTTCACCCATAGTCATATGGTGTGCTGGAAAAAAGGAACAGGTTGAAATATCACCAAAAGAACCTAATTTTTTACCATCATAATATCCACCTAACGAATCACATGCGTCTTCAACAAATACTAAATCATATTCTTCAACGAGCGACATAAACCTATCCATATCAGGAGGATTACCCATTGTATGTGCAAACATCACGCCTCTTATTTCAGGATCTTCTTTTAACTTCTGCTCCATTTGATCGAGGTCTAAATTAATATCTGGTAAAGTAACATCAATAAAAACTGGCACAAACCCATTTTGTATTAATGGATTAATAGTTGTTGGAAAACAAACCACTGGGGTTATAAACTTGCTGCCCTCTGGTAGATTAAACGTGTTTTTTGATTTTAGTGACGTAACAGCAAGTAAATTAGCTGATGAACCGGAGTTGGTGAGACTACCATGCCTCTTACCAAGGTGTTGTGGGAATATTTTTTCAAATTCCCTACTGTTTTCACCAAATATCAACCATCCATTTAATAACACTTTAATAGCTTCTACATACTCATCTTTGTTAAAATGTGGTCCTGAGTAAGAAATCCAATCCTCACCGGGATTCCATGTTTTTTCGTCGTCTCGCTCGTTGACATATTCTTCAACAAGATTCAAAATTTGCTCTAATTTATTCATTTTAAATAATTCCAATCATATGTATTTTTATTCATGACAGTTTCTACGTGTGTACCACTATATTTTAATGTCATACTTTCTAATTCCTCATCTGACAATTCTCCATCCGGATTAAATCCCCACTTTTGTTGAAATTTTTTAGCTGTTTCTTCAACGTATCTTAAATCAGTTCCGGGTTTTCTTAACGATGTATATCTTGGATTAGGATGCACATAATGTATATTTGGTATCCAAATATTATTATAATTTTTTACCAATGAAGCCATGCTCCAATCATCATCCATAAAAATAGTGTATTCACTCCAATTTGACGGGGGCCCGATTTTTTTTGCAGTCTCAAATTTGATTAGATTTAAATGAGAGTAAGGGCCAAAAACTTTTACCGGTGCTTCTGGGAAATCGAGGTTCGCCTCTTTCGCCCACACAAGATTTTTATCATAAGATTTATTGACAGAGAAAGACATTAATTTATTATATTGTTCATCATCAATTTTTACTTGTTGACCCATTTTTAATTTATGACACTCATATAAACAAGGATGATTAAGTCTATCATTTGCAAATGGATTTTTAACCGAATTCGATATTGGGTTTTTTGTAGCAGGATACAGATAATGTTTAACATTTGTAAATGTAATCCATCCCACAGGCTCAGTTTTATCCTCCAAGAGTCTTAATGTCTCATTAAAAAAACCTCTATGTTTAATCAAAATATCATCGTGTGAGATTAAAAGATATTCTGCTGTTGTATTATATTTTTCAAAAAAATCAGTGTAGCACTCAGTCCAAGTTTTTGTTGAGTTAACAACTTCAAGTAATGCATCTTGGTTAATGAAAGGGCGAAATTTTTTATCATTAAAAAGCTTTTTAACAAATTCTTCATATTCTTGATTATTAACAACAATATAAAATTTATAATTATTATCTTTTAGACTATCAGATAAAGAAATTAAGCATTCAAAAAGGTTAGCCCAATATCTTGAATCTGAGGTATTTGGACCTGAACTCGTTATGTAAACAATCAAATCTAACATTTGTTCTTTATCATCAGTAGTTTCCATTTTTTCTCCATTCAGTGTAGCAACTTTCTATACCTTTATCAAGCCCTGCTAAATTGATGTTTAATTTTGCGAGCCTATCGTTAGAACCAGTGTAAGAAAAGCCTAAATCGGTATTATTTATAATAACATCTTGTTTATGGTTTGTCAAACTTTTAATTTTAAAAGATAACTCGCTTAATCTATATTTTTTTTCGTAACAAAGATTATAATCTTTTTTGATTGATTCATTTAAGTTGTTTGACAGGTATTCTATCACTTTTCCAACGTCTTGGGCGTAGAAATAGTCCATATATTTATCTTGATGGATTTCTATTGGTTCAGATTTTGAAATTTTATTAAATATAGAACGAAAAAGTCTTTGTTCTTCTTCAAAAAAACCAAAACAACCATATAATCTTAAATTATAAATATTAGAGTTTAAATCGTTGACTCTTCTAGTAATTAAATTTTTGGATAAACCGTAATAGTCTGTCGGTAATGAGCCGTATATATCTGTTTCATGTGCCAAATGAATATTTTTAATTCTATCAAATTCAGCACCTGAGCCAAAATTAAACAAAGCTTTATAATCATTTGAAAAAAATGATAGGTTATCAAACATTTTAATATTTTCATACAAATCGCTAATGCAATCTTTGTGAGTTCTTTTACCACCTTTTACAGCAGTATGTATTACAATATCAACAGTGTTGTTTCTAAAAAAAGACGCAACACTACCGATCTTAGTCGGATCCAGTGTTTCTCTATTTGTTGGTATAACTGTATGGTTTTTAGAGAAGTATCGAATCATCTCTTTTCCTAAAAAGCCATTGCAGCCTGTAATTAAAACTTTCATCTTTTCAGGTTCATATATGTTGGAGTTTTTTTATCTACTAAATATTTGAAATTTTCATGCATTTGTCCAATATTTGCGGGATGCAACGTTTTGATATTATTAAAATTTTTCATAATATCTTTATCTTCCTCTGCCCAGTGAGAAAAACCTAGGTATCCATAATCACGGTTTCTCCCACCACCAATCAATTTGACTGGTAATTTTTCGTGATTTACATAATTTCTGATAAATTCAAAAGGCCTGTAAAGTAGAAATGGCGTGATGGAGTAAACAATAGGTATCTTACCTTCCATAGCTAAACCGCTGGCCATACCAAGCATCAGTTGCTCTGACGAGCCTACATTATAGAACCGATCTTGATAGTCTAACCTAATTCGATCCCAAAGCCCATATCCTAAATCGCCAGTCAAAAGATAAATATCTTTATTTTTACCCATCTCGGAATGTAGTCTTTCGGCAAAATCACGCCTCATTTCTTAAAACCCTCTTAGCTAAATTATAATCTTTGTCGCTCATTACATGATAATGCGCATTTAATCCTCTTAGGAATGGAAAAACACCAACTTCTGTATAAATAATGTTAATTTCAGGTAAGAATATTTTTAAGCGCTCAACAAGGTACTTTGTATCAACTGAATCATATGCTGCATATCCATTTACATTTACGTATATTTTAATATTTTTTACATTGTTTTCATAAATGAACTTTAATGCTTCCCATATACTACCCTCAGCGCACTCACCATCACTTATCAAACAGTGTACAGTACGATCGGGATTTGCTATTGCTCTTCCAACAGCTACTGTTATACCCATACCCAAACTGCCTGTGGAGCAGTATAGGTGATCTTCCTCGCAAAGATGTGGGTGGCCACCGTGCTTCTTAAATAGTGTATGGGCATCGTGCCCTAAATATTTCTCTAAGACAACATATAGAGCCAAAGCACAATGGCCGGCTGATAAAATGAAAATATCATCTTCGTCTTTAAAACTAAATATGTCATCAATTATACCAACACTAGAAAAATAACTTCCTAGATGTGAAAGTTTTTCTGTATATGCGATATCAAGTATTCTTTCTATTAAAGCCTGTCTTTCCATTTTTCTTTCCAATAATCTTGAATCATTTTATCGTAATTTACGCCCTCTTTGTGAACTTTCCATGTAGCCTGCTCTTCGTGCCATCGATAATTAAAGCCGATCCATTCTGGGTACGGATATATAAAAATATCGTTGTCTATTAGGCGACAATATAAATCGTAGTCGGCGGCGCCTCCATATTTTTCTGGATATGTTTTTAGAAAACCGTCTGTGTATAGCGATGAATTATAAAAGACTGCCGGTGAGTTTACTGGGCATCTCTGCATGCTTTCTTTCATAAATTGTTTTTTTGATTTGTATATATGCTGCAATTTTCCTGTTTCTACTTTTACTCCGTTTTTGATAGTAAAACCTTTGGCTGGACTTTGGAGCGCTTTTATTCTATCTGGGGCTTTCATTACAATATTAATGCAATTTTTAATGTAATCTTGTTCGATATAATCGTCAGAACCAATAACGGTCATATATTCACCCGTCATCATTTCATATCCCTTGGCGCGGGCTTCATCCCAGCAATTAGGGTATATATTTTCAGCAGTTGATAACAAAAGTTCATCGTTAGATTTTTTTATTTTTTTCAGTATTTCAAAACTTTCATCTTTACTTTCATTATCAATGACAATAACCTCAGTTCGTTCATAGCTCTGATTAAGAGCACTCATTACACATTCTTCAATCCATTTTTCAGAATTGTAGCATGGTATTATGATTGAAACTTTTGGTGACATTACAATTCCAACATTTGCTTGGCTCTGTGAGTGTAACAATGATTATTTAAAATCACTTCTCTGTTTATTTCTTTAATATCGTTCCTTTCAGCTTCTGTTAAAGATAATACATCTTTTGTCATTTGTAACATCTCATCAGCATCCAGTGTTGTTTTTATATCCGGGAACAACCTACTAAGCTGTTTATTGCTGTCAGAAACCATAAGACCATTAAGGCCAAGAGATTTGTAGGTTCTCTCATTGCAATCATAACTTAAAATTCTTTGATAAGCATCATGAACGTTTAGAGACATTTTACTATTAAACAACAGCCTGCACTCATCTTCGTGTGAGATATTCTTATTAATAAACACACCACACTCTAAATCACTGTTCATAAATCTAGAAAAAATATCAATCATAATTCTTTTTTTCTCATTGAATCCATTATCTGCCCAGCCACCAACAAAACAAACATCAAGTTTAGAAAACCTATCATCCTTAATTGGTTGGTAAGAAATATGATCAAATGCTAATGGTATGGTGCTAACATTTTTCCAAACCTTGTAGTGTTCGAGACCATCGCTGAAAGTCCATAATTTTAAATTATCTATTTCATTTAGTTTTTCAACATCTGTATGTTTTACCTCGCTTATGTAATTTAAATGACCTCCCCATGGCATTGGATATTCATGGGGCTGAACATGCATAAAAGTCTTATGACTTCTAGAAACAATATCATATGCATGGTCAACTTCATGCCGAGAATTAATATCTCCTTCGAAGAAAAAATCTGTTGTTAACAGTAAAAAATCTTTATCATTTTTATCAATTTGGTCAAAATTTGAGTAAGGCACTACATCATAACCTAATTCTCTAAATGCATTTTGGTATCCTTTATAGATCCATTTGCCAGCGTGCAACGTATAATCTACTATATAAGCTTTCATATTAATTAAATCCTTTTTATTTTTTCTAATAGTTGTGAGAGTCTAACCCTAGATTCATGATCCTTTAAAAATCTTTTATGGCCATTTATTGCGATCTTCTCAGCAATTCTCGGGTTCCTTGTTAAAAAGTTGCACTTAGATACCAACTCATCTATTTCGTTGAATACGATAATCTCAGATTCGTTTTTATAGCACTCAGAAAGCCCCACAGCGTCTTGCGTCAATAGCATCGACCCAACACCAGTAATCTCAAAAGGTCGAGCTTTAAGGATTAATTTACCCTCTTTGTCGTTACTGTTCTTGCTGAGATTTAAACCTATTTTTGATTTTGAATAATTCCACACCATATCCTCAAACGAAACTTTACTAAAATGATTTACATCAAGGTTTCTATTTTTTAGTAAATCAAAAATTTCTTTTCTGTCACCTGTTAAATTTCCTACAAAAGCGACATCTGAATCTTTTGCACTACTTAGCCCTGAATATACATCTGCATTAGCATGCCACGTTGCATATATGGCATTATCATATCCTATTTTTTTATATTTATCAACATCTAAAATATCATCTGTTGTCACTGCGCAATTAAAATACCAGCAATATTTGCTGGAAAAATCATCGAATCGCCACGCATCGTCGCAAAACCAATTAAAAGTTTTGGTTCTTCCGCTATCGGTTTCTTTCTTAATTGTATCCCACGGCTCTTTCGGGCAGAAATGAGGGGCGCCCGTCATTATACAAAATAACAGATCTGGTTTTTGAATTTCGATAACCTTCTTTAATTGTTCGTCTCCATGCTTAGAAGAATCAAAAAAGGTTACATCGTGACCGAGCGAACATAACGGCATATAAAAATTCCAAAACGCGTAGTCAAAACGAAAAGGCTCTTCGGGCGAGTGTTTGTGTGCTGATATACTCTTTGGTGCTACTAAAATAATTTTCATGAAAATGCCTTTATAACCTCATTTGAGATTCTATCTCTCATATCATACACAATATCAATCAGTTCTCTTCCTTTGAAAGAATACCAATCTTCTTTGGTTGCTCCAACCATTTTGTTAGTAATAATTGACATATCCATCATTCTAGCTTCAACAATCACTCTTGATAAAGTTTCGGGTGTTTTAGGAAAAAACACAAAAGTCTTATTTTTACCAAGCAATGTTAAAAATTCTTCGTAGTTATTACTTGATATTAAATTATATTCTTTATCTTTAATTCTACAATATGTTAAAGCGTCTTTTGTATTTTTATGACTTATATCAGATTGCAAGACAGCAAATTTGTCTTCTTTATGAACAGAACACATATTTTTCATGTGTTCCAGTGATTTAATTGGCCACAAATTACCACTTAAATTTATAAGGTTTTTTAACTTGGTGTTTTTTCTAACAATTTCAAGGTGAAAAAGAGATTGGCACAAAACAGCCTTTGCGTTTTGATAAAATTCTAAATTTACTATTTGGCTTTTAGGGGCCAAAAAATTTTCAAAATGACTAGGATCGCGGGTGCTCAAATATTTGTGATCATGTTCATAAATAATATATTTTTTGTTGAGTAGCGCCTGTTTACACTCAGGTCGTAATCCAATAAAATTTGCAACAATAAAATTGTTATTCTTATTTTTTTCAATAAAATCAACAGTTACATTCTGACTTTGTACCTCAACAACTTTATTTCCTTTTTCTATTAGTATATTTACTAGTTCACGGTTATTAAGTTCACCACCACCCATAATTTGTTCGACAAAAAAGTCTGCAATTAAAATAAACATCATTCGTAATTTTCAATTTCTAAATTCCCAAGCCAATCTTCAACATTCAAGTCTTCAAAAATGTTAACAACGGTGCCGTCCGTGGTTAAAACATTACTTACTTCCTCGACAAACTTAGCGTACATTTTTTCTTCACTGAATCTTTCTCTAAGTTCTAAGGCATATTCACAAACATCTTCATTTTTCTTTTCTTTATAATCGTTCAAACATTGTCTTAAATTTTGTTTAGCCGAAGCTTCTCTCGGATAAGCCCACATGGACTCTTTAATAAGTACACCCTCCCAGACAACCTCATCTTGAATATGATTTAAATCGTATGAAACATCATAAAAACGTCTCTTACCATTTTCATCAGCCAAGAAATCCATTTGCCCAGACCATCCGGGAGCAACTACGGCTGTGCCCATATAAGCTGACTCAAACAAAGGCAAGCCAAATCCCTCGCCATGTGTCAAAGAATATGCACCGACAATTTTATCACTTAAATAAAGAGCATGCATTTCCTTATCAGTCATGTCACCATGTAATAAATGAATTTTACATTTTTTATCTGGATATCTCTGTGTTACAGAACTTATTCTACCAAAACTAATCTCTCTATCAACTTGACAATTTTTAGCTAAATTCGTCTTCAATACAAGGCCCACATCTTCATCATCATGAAACTCTTCGATAAACCATGCAATTGTATTTTCCATATTCTTGCGAGGACCCATTTGAGCAACGCAAAGAAAATTATATCTTGTAGATAGGTCAAGTTCTAATGGTTCTAAATCCTCAAATGTTTTAACTGGATAATTTACTGCTTCTGTGGGTGTCTTTACTTGTAATACAAATTTTTCACCAGTTGTTTGATTCATTGCATCGTACACCGTGTTAATCATCACATTTTTTGAATGATTAGAGACGGTGATAATTTTGTTCATTGCATTGGAGGGCTCAATCCATTGATGCGCAATTTTAGTCGTCTCAACAGCAGCAGTGTATCCAATATTATATTCAGCAGCATTTGACCATTCATTAGGAATTGTAACTTGTAAGGACATGTCAAACTTACCCTCGTTTTGAATGTGATGTATAGTTTTTTCAATTTTTTGGTCAATCCACCTTCTTTCTTCGGAATCTTCAAAAATCCAACTTGTTTGACCCCACTCTAATGGTTGAATATAAATATCAAATAAGTCTTCTCTACTTTTCAATGCTCGCAATGCAAAACGAGCTTGTTCCCCATAACCACTTCTTGTTAGAAGGGGTGCTTTTAATAAAATTGATTTTTGCATTATGCCACCTCCATCAAATGCCAACGTTTATAAATTTTTCTATTTTCCCATGAACCATGTTTTTCAACAATCGAGTCCATCAGTTCAACCCAATTTTTCTCATAATTTTCAAAATTATAATTTTTATTAATGTGTGTTAAGCAGCTGTCACTCATCTTCTTGTATTTTGATTTTGACAAATTAAGGGCTTTTTTCATCACATCAGTAAAATCTTGTTGAGAAATTCTGTCTTCATAAATATATGGTACTTGCAAGGAACCAATTACAGATTTTGAGCTGGGTTGAATACCCCAACCAAACCAATTAGTACCATCAGTTACCTGTTCTTGTAAACCACCTGTCATGTTCGCGATGATCGGCTTCCCGCAGGAAAGCGCTTCAAGAGTCGATAAACCAAACCCCTCTGCATCGGAAATACCAATTGCATAGTCACAAGCATTAATCATTACTGATAGTTCATCTGGTGGCATTTTAGTTGTTGATAACAAAACTTGGCCGTCATTAACACCAAGATGATCTATGATATGTGGAAGATCTTGCCCATGTGGATCTCTTGCATCTGTGTGCATTAGGAGCGTTGCTTTGTCGTGACCAACTTCATCTAAAAACTCCTTAAACCACCACACAAGTGTTCCGGGTTGTTTTCTTCTAGCGTTACGACTGTTCCAAAAAAATATTTTCTTATTTGGGTTGCGTAAATTAATTGTTGAATTAAGAATTTTTTGTCTTGTTTCCGCCACCTTAGTTTTCTCATCTTGTGTTTTTGGTGGCTTATAAATCATTGGATTAACAGCATGCGGAACATAGTACGATGGCACCTCGGGTGCTACTTCTTGCACTATTTGATGTGTTACTTTTGAGATACATGCTACCTCGTCACAAGAGCGGTACCACTTTGCATTAAAGTACGGTGCTGGAAAATTATCCCAAACATGATAATAAACCATGGGTAAGTTTGCCCTAATTTCATTTTCAATTTCCCACAGCCATTCATAAAATCTAGGATCAGTCATAAACCATAAAACATCTGGTCTTTCTTTATGCATAATTGAACGAATCATTTCATGATTACCATACCCATCGACTGGGAAGATAATAAAATCTTTACCCCAAGGCTCAACTGAAACAGGAGTGTAATCATCATGCTTCATAGCGCCACCTAGACAGATAAATTGGTACCGACCAGTTTTTAACAAGGCTTCTATCATATATCTTGTTTGAATACCAACACCAGATGGTGACAGCGGGTGGTCAGATAGGACCAATATTTTCTTTTTTTCCATTTATTTAATTCCTTATTTACAATGTTCAGTTTGAAAAAATTGACAGCCATAGCCTCTTGTGCATGACAATCTGTTTTTAATATATCTTTGTTTTTTAATATTGTACAATGCTTTTTTTAACAATTTAAGAGCATTTTGTGTTTTTCTAGGACCGCTGGTTACTCTAAAAAACTCAACGGGATTATTTTTTGCAGTTCTTTTGAGCAAAGCAAAGTGAGTTTCGACGTCTTTTGGATCAACGTTCATTTTTTGACAAAAGAAATTTTTATACAATGTAAGCTGATATGTAACCATTGGGTCTGACCGTTTTTTAGCATCCCAGCCCCATGAACAAGTTTTCCAGTCAAAAATATGAATTTTACCATCAGGCGTAGCCACTACTGCATCAATGTAACCTTTGAATAAGTATTCTTCATCATCAATTGGCTCATATAGTGGCATTTCAACTGCTAATACTTCAAACTCTTCAAAATAATTTTTGAGAGCATCATCAATTTCAGGGATTATGCTATTTCCCTGTTTCATCATTTGGTGAACAATTTTATTGTCTACTGGTTCATCAAGTTCAGAAATATTCTTTTTTAATTCTTGTATAAAATAATCTTCACTAAACTCTTCATGAAGCAGCTTTTTCTCACACACAGAGTGGATAGCAGAACCAAAAGCAGTATACTCATTACCAGTGAAACCAGCAATCTTATCCACTCTTGTTAATTTGTGGTACCAAGCACAAAAATTCCAATCTTTAAGCTCCGAAAAAGATATATGATTTGACATTAAAACTCCATAATATACATTATAACAACATATTATCTATATGTCAAGTTCAATTGGATTTTGAAGCATAATTATTTTTTTATACAATTGTGGATTTGTTTTTTTAAAAAAGTTATGATTTGAATCTAAATAAAATTCTGTAAAGCCTGTTGCAAAATACTCTCTCAGTGATGTAACAGCGTATGGACTAAGAAAAATACCTGCTGCAAAAGTTGATAACCGGTCATATCCAATTTCTTGATAAAGTAGCTCATCAAATTCTTTACTATACTCTGTCTCAGTAAAGAAACTTAGTGGGATTTTATAGCCGGCACCCCACATGAGATCGTGTAATTGTTTTCTTTTACCTAAAAACTCATTTTTTATTTTACCGTCACCATAGATTTGATAACTAAAAGCTTCTTCCAGCGAGTGCGCAACTTCATGAACTATATCATCATACAAGTCTTTTTCATCATCCTGTATATGTGAAATGTACAGCGCACCATCATCATAAAAAGCATTTATGTCCCTTTCATCAAACTCATCAAACCATCCAAAAATTATCATTTCAATATTTTCTAATAGATGTAGAGGAACAGTGTTTTCAACCTTTGATATCACTGCTTCAACATCAACATTTTCAACAGGATGTTGAAAGAAAATATGTAATCCAGTGGGTGTGTAAATTAAAGAATTATTTTCAAGTTTCTTCTGTTGTTGTTCGATATAGTTTTTCAGCATCATCTAATCCTAATTGGTAACCACGTAAGAAATTTTCTTCTGCAAAAGCCATCACAAAATCTGGAAATTCGTGCGCAAGGGTTTCCGCAATCATGTTGACTGTTACTTCTTCTTTATCAAATTTGGTGCCAACATAATCAACCAGATATTTTTTTAATTCATTGTCTGGGGCAACAAGCATGGCTAAAACATCGTTGGTATGTAATTGCTCTTCGGTAATTACCTTTTCATTTTCTTCACTCATAAAATCTCTCCTTTAACAAATATAACATAAGTGTAAAACAAAGTAAACGTTTATTTACAAAACTTTTGATGCAAGGGTTGCGACTTCGGAGCGCTCGCCTTTTTTAAATGTCACATGGCCAGCAATTGGGTGATCTTTAAATTTTTCAATAGCGTGCGCTAGCCCGTTTGATGTTTCATTTACATATACATTATCAATCTGTTCTATATCACCAGTTAAAACTATTTTTGTACCCTCACCAATACGTGTAATAATTGTTTTAACTTCATGTTTTGTTAGATTTTGTGCCTCATCAATTATTATAAATGCATTGGCTATTGAGCGGCCGCGAATGTAAGTTAAAGCTTCAATTTCTATTTTACCTTTATCCATATACATTTGCAGCGAACTGTGATCGCCCATTAAAAATTTTAAATTATCCTGTATAGGCATTAGCCATGGCATCATTTTTTCTTGCATAGTGCCGGGCAAAAATCCAATGTCTTTTCCAAGTGGTTGAACCGGTCTGGATACTATCAACCGTGAATAATGGTTCATATCTGGTCTTAGACCAATTGTTTGTTGTAAACCAGCAGCGATTGCACATAAAGTTTTACCTGATCCAGCGCGTCCAACAAGTGTTACAATTTTAATATTGTCATCCATTAACATATCAATTGCAAAAGCTTGTTCTTTGTTTCTTGAATCAATGCTCCAATCAGGTATATTTTTATTATTAATTTTTTGTAACGGTTCATGATGGCTTTTAAATCTAGCTAACGCAGATTTTTTGTCATTTGAATTGGAAACCATCATAATATATTGATTTGGATACCATGTTTCATCTACTTCATCTTGTGCAAATGTAATTTCCTCACCAGCATAATATCTATCAATTATCTGGTCATCTACAAGTTGAGTTACGAAGCCATTGTATAATTTATCAGAAGAGGTGACTGCTTTTTCTGATACATAATCTTCTGCTGGGATACCAATCGAATCACATATGACTCGCATATTAATGTCCCGAGATACTAAAATAGTTTTTCGAGTGCTAAAATCAGACTGAACAGCTTTTGCAGTCGCTATAATTACATGATCTGGGTGACGTAAATTTAAATCTGGTGGAAATATTACATTTTCTAAAATTGAATATGAAATTACTTTTAGAATTCCTTTTCCTTTTTCTAATCTAACACCCTTTTCTAGATTACCCTTTGTTCTCAATTCATCTAAAAAACGTATAAACTGTCTAGCATTAGAGCCAACAGAGTCTTGTCTTTTTTTGTGACCATCAACTTCTTCTAGTACCTTTAAAGGGACAAATATGTCGTGATTGTCAAATTTGAAAATAGAGTCAGCATCTGTTAAGCAAACGCTTGTGTCTAAAACGTAATTTTTTTTAGCCATCAAATATATCCTGATGTATTTCTAAATAGTATTTAAATTGTTTCTATACTTAAACAAAGCCAACTCTTTGTGTTTAGCTTCGATCATAATGTCAAATGAGTTACCATAATCATTTAATGTATTATACACTAGATCCGAGTGTGCTTGTGGTTTTATTTTAGGATTATTGTGTTCAAGAGAACGCGATTCAGCATAATGCACAACCGGCTTGATATCGCCCCACGTAGACAGCGCCAGTTCAAGTGCTTCTTGTTCAGTCTGACCACCGGGGTGAAGCATGTGATGGTGATAATCAAACACAATGGGAATACCTATACGCTTATACACACCTTCATACAATTCAAGTGTTGAATATAATGATGTTTTATCATCATTCTCAACTGTCAATCGAGTGCGAACATTTTCAGGCAGGCGCTCAAAATTACGACAGAAATTATCGAGAGCCATTGGCTTGTCACCATAGGCAGCGCCGACATGAATATTTAGTTTTGCATATGGTGTGCGAGGTAGGCCAATTAAATCAAACAAATCACCGTGCACTGATAGATCTGTTTTTGTCAACTGAAACACACGCTCTTTTGGAGAGGCTAGCTTATTAAACGGACCCGGATGCGACGTAAGACGCATTCCATGTTTCCGAGCAAAGTTACCTGCTTTCAATGCCGCGGCGTGTATAGCGCCGAAATTAGGCATGTCTGTGAGGTTATACTCGGATGCCCACGGAATAATATCGGAAGAAAGCCGATAAAAGTAAATTTCATTTTCAAGATTCCATTCTAAAATAGTATGCAAATCGCGCAAATTTTGTAAAGCAAGCTCTGATGCATATTCAATACCTCTTTCATTAAAAGTACGCTTAATCATCGTACGGTTAGTAGTGATACGTTGCTTTTTAGGCAACGAAGAAAAGCCCATGTTAATACAGGCATAGCCCAAGTGATTCATATTACCCTCCTACAAGTAAATATACATATATTATAGCGGGTAATGGCATCCCTGTCAACATTTTCTAATGATTTCCCAATCAAATACCCAAATATTCGGCTTTTCACCTTTCTTATAGGGAACACCTTTTTTTCGAAGTTTTTCAACTTCTTTTTGATTAGTAATTTGTGCCTCCCAGCCATCAACACCAAGTTTATGTTTTGATTTAGACACAAGATATCGTCTTCTTAATATTACACAAACGCTTGGACCAGCGAATGATTTAACCAATACTCTATCGTTCTTGGTATATCTCTTCTTCGACTTCATGGATTTTGTCTATGGTTTTGATAGCTGAATCTGGTATAAACAACACTTTTAAGCAAAAGAATGCTGCTAAAAACATACTCATAGCTAATATCGCTAGTTCTGCCACTGTTTCCACATTAGTAACTATGGCTTAAAATAAAAAATGGCTGGGGCGGTTGGACTCGAACCAACAACGGTCGGGGTAACAACCCGGTGCACCTGCCTGT
>MDSZ01163141.1_pt1 | contig 29993 bp, 32 predicted proteins | sample 811201 | NCBI WGS metagenome assembly MDSZ01 (sample SAMN05326647, study PRJNA326480) | marine metagenome | isolation source: seawater | place: Indian Ocean: North | collected 2010 | reverse complement strand
GTGTGGAAGTGCGGTAACGCATGTAGCTGACCAGTACTAATAGCTCAATTGGCTTAATTTATGCACTGAAAAAAATTTTAAAAAAATTACGATATAATGTAACAAATTGCCTATTGTAATTTTGATTACAATTATTATTAATCATTTATGATCTCACTTAAAAAACCGTTATGTAATTTTGAAGATATAGAAACAAAAGTTACTAACGTAATAAATACTAATAGTTGGAACTCTTTGATAAAAAAGTTCAAATCTGCTGAACATATTTATATTTTAGGTAATGGAGGTAATTGGGCCGTTGCTACACATGCTGCAGTTGACCTCGCTAGACTGACAAACAAAAAAGTTTTTTCCCTAGATAGCACTTGTTACGTAACTTCAATAGCTAACGATGCGGGATATGAGAATGTATTTAGTAAATGGCTTAATTTGTACGCTGATAAAAAAAAGAAATCATTGCTGATATGTTTCTCAGCTACCGGCACTTCGAAAAATATTGTAAATGTTCTAAACTGGAGCGCAAAGAGGAAAAATTTCTCTGATTTTTTAATAACAGCGCAAAAAAAAAATAAAAGCAAAAATAAAACTAACGTAATTGACTTAAACTTAAAATATTTTCATTCTGCTGAGTTGCTAACATTTATGCTTTTTTATGAAATGGTTTACCAAATTGGATATAAATGCCCTAGTATCAACCAAGAAGTTTTAAGAAGAAAAAAAATGGGTAAATAAAATCATGGTAAAATATGAAACCAGCGATAATTATTCATCTAAAGGCAAAAAGTCAGAGATTAAAAAATAAAAATTTTAGAATTCTTTTAAATAAGCCATTATTCAAAATAACATTTGATAAGATTAAAAAATACTCAAAGGTATTTGATATTTACATCGACTCGTCCAGTAAATATTTTGAGAGCCAAGCAATCAAATATCGATTTAATTTTATTAAAAGACCAAAAAAATTAAATGGACCAAATGCTCAAGGTAATGATTTGTTAGATCATTGTCTTAGTAAAATTAACAATGAATTAATATTTGTTTTACATGTGACCAATCCATTTGCAAAAATTTCAACTATTAAAAGTTGTTTAAAAATCTTAAAACAAAATAAAAAAATAAATTCGGTCACACCGATCAGAAGAATTTATGATAGGTACTGGTTTAAAAAAAAGGAAGTAAATCACAGATTTAACAAATTAATTGGATCGCAATTTCTATCACCTGTTATGGTAGAGGCTGGATCATATTGTTTTAGAAGAAAAAACTTTTTTAAGGAAAAAAGCAGAATATCAAAGAAAAATCTCTTTTTTGATGTAGATGAAATTGAGGCATTAGATATCGATACTGAATTCGACTTTTTTCACGCAGAGAGTTTGGCAAAAAAATATAGGATAAAATTTGATTAAAAATATTTTAAAAAAAAAGTCTCTTAGTTATTTTAGTTATTTTTCAAATAAATCTATCCAAGACCTAGATAATATGTTTAGTAAAAATATTTCTTTAAAAGATTGGAGCAACAAAATATCTGGAAAAAAAAAAGTAATTAAATTTAATTTATCAATTTTTAAGCGTTTTAAAAAAATTAATGTTAAAGTAAAAAGTATTGCTGTAAATAAGGAAAAAAAAATAGTTTTTTGTGAAATAACAATCAAATTGGATAAAATCACTTTAGATGTAATTGATGTTCTAATGTTCGATAGATATAATAAGATAAGTCAAATAAAGGCGTATAAGTTATGAGAAATATTATAAAAAAACCCTGGGGACACGAAGAACTTTTAGAAAAAAACAATAAATATATGTTCAAAAAGTTGTATATGAAAAAAGGACATAGGTGCAGTCTTCAATACCATAGAAAAAAAACAGAAACTATTCTTGTACTTAAAGGAATTTTGAAAATTTTTTATGGAAATTCGAAAAATAAAATTAAAAGTAAAATCTATAGGAGGGGCCAAAGTATTACTTTAAAACCAAAAATCATTCATAGAATGCAAGGTGTAACAAATTGTACATACTTAGAAGCTAGTTCTCCAGAATTTGATGATGTTGTCAGATTAAGTGACGATTATAACAGAACTTAAATTAAGTTATACATAGAATTTTTTTAAATAACTTTCTAAAATTTTATCAAGTTTATTTTGATAATTAATTTTTCTTATTATTTTATATTTAAGTTCATGATATTGGGCAGATGTATAATGATAATGACCAGCAGAAAAAAATTTTATTAAATTATTCTCATTATTGTAATTCCACTTAACCCATTTTTTTTTTTCTTAATACAAGTTTTATAAAATTACTTATTTCTTTTTTTAAGTTCAGCTGCATACCTAAATTATAAATTAGGTTTGTTTGGATTACACCAAGCTCAGGAGCAATATTTATTGCTGATATCCCATATAATTTTCTTAGTTTTATTTGCTCTAAATTTAAATAGTCACAATTATGTTCTTTTAAAAGAATTCCGTTATTTTCAGCTATTTTTTTCATATATCGAACTCCATTTATATCGAATTGACCCAATTGAAAAATTGATTTTACCAGAGAACCAGTTTGGCATACTAAATACTGCCGATTTTTAAACTTTTTAAAAAAATTAATATCTCTTTTGAATTTTTCAAAACTGGTTAGCACTCCATGCTCTTCACACCCAAACTCAAAATATATTTTCTTTTTATTTTTTTTTGCAACTTTATTGCAAAAATAAATCAGTTCTTCTGCTATCTCATACTTTAATTTTTTACATTCAGACGTATCTATATGGATTATTTTAAAGTCATTAATAATATCGTTTTCAAGAGAAATCTTACATTTTTCGATCTCTTTTAATAAATTAGTTTTGCTACCATCTTTTTTGTAAGGTCCTGAATGATCTCTACTTAAAATTAGTTTTCTATTTTTTTTTGATTTAATGAAATCTGAAAAAGTTTTAGTATTAAATTTGTTAACATAACCACCTCCTAATTCTTCTGCTTCTATTTGATTCCTAGAACATATTAACATAATTTTTTTGTCATAAATTTTAGAAAATAAATTAATTGAGTTGATTATCTCATAACTCATTGGGCCCAAACCTAAAAATACATTTTTTATCATAATTTAATTTTGAATAATCTTATGAATTGTTATATATCAATAATTTAAAAATGTTAGTACTGATACCCACAGCTGGAATAGGCTCTAGACTTGATTTTAATACAAGATATATGAATAAATCCTTGCTTCAAATGGGAGATTTACCTGTTTTGTCAAGAATTATTGAAAGTTATCCACTTAAAACAAAGTTTATAATCGCATTAGGATACAAAGGCGATCATATTAAAGAATATCTAAATTTAGTTTATCCAAACAAAAAAATTACTTTTGTCAAAGTCAAAAATTATAAAGGCAGAGGGGCCGGCTTAACATTAACATTAAGAAATTGCTTAAAGAAAATAAATAAACCTTTTTTTTTTCATGCAAATGATACCATTTTCAATGATAAATCATATCACAAAAATGTTAGGCTAGATACAATGTATATTCACAAAGGATCTAGTGATACAATGAAATATGCAACAGTTCAAATGGCTAATGGTCAAAATAAAATTAACTATAAATTAAACTATCAAAAGAAAAATTGTTATAATTATACTGGAGTTGCATTCATTAAAAATTTTACTTTATTTAAAAAATTGGTCAAAAATGATAAAGAAAATAGAGGTGAATTAACTTATTTCAAAAAAATAGATCAAAATAAAATCGACTTTAAATTTGTTAATTCATGGTTTGATATAGGCGATAAAGAAAAAAAAACAAAAGCAGAAAATTTTTTTCTAAAAAAAAATATTCTCCCGAAATACGATCAAGCAATTTTTTTTAAAGATAAAAGAGTAATTAAGTTTTTTGTTAATAAAAATATTATAAACAAAAGACTTAAAAGAGCGAAGATTTTGCAAAAGTATGTACCTAAAATTCTTAAATATGGCAGATATTTTTATGTTTATAAATTTGTAGATGGTAAGATTTTGTCAACAGTTCATGATAAAAAAGTATTTATATTTTTTTTAAATTGGCTTGTAAATAATTTTTGGAAAATCAAAAAATTATCAAAAAATAAAAAAATAATATTTAAGGAAAGATGTTTTGATTTTTATTATGAAAAAACTCTTAGTAGAATTAGTTTGTTATTTGAGAGAAATAATTTAGATGATAAAGATGAGATAATTAATGGTATTAAAATTCCAAGAATTTCGGATTTATTGACACGTATTGATTGGAAAGAATTAACAAACGGAATCCCTTCAAATTTCCATGGAGATTTACACCTAGAAAATATTTGTATTAATAAAAAAAAAATTACACTTTTAGATTGGCGAGAGGATTTTTCACAAATTACTGATTATGGTGACATTTATTACGATTTAGCAAAAATTAACCATGGATTTATAATCGATCATAAAATAATAAAAAATTCAAAATATTCGATTGATATTGGCAAAACAAATATTAGATTTAAATTTTATCAAGAAGAGAAAAACAGAATGTTCCAAAAAATTTTTTTCAAGTTTTTAAAAAAACATAACTTTTCTGAAAAAAAAGTTAAAATATTGACATCTTTAATATATTTAAATATATCTCCTCTTCATCATTATCCTTACTCGTTTTTTTTATATTACTTAGGTAAGTACACTTTATTTCAAAGCTTAAATAAAAAATAAATGAGAAAAAAACATATACCAAAATACTTAATTTTAGATGTAGATGGAGTTATAACAGATGGAACTATGATTTACGATTCTAAAGGAAAAAGATTTAAAATCTTTGGTCCAGATGATCATGACAGCCTCAAAATTTTAAAAAAATATATGAAAATTTATTTTGTGTCAGGTGATAAGAAAGGATTTCAAATATCAAAAAAAAGAGTTACAGATATGGGCTTTAAAATATCTCATGTATCTGCAATGGATCGAGTTGATTGGATTGAAAAAAAATTTGGTTTACTAAATTGTATTTATATTGGTGATGGAATCTTTGACCATTTGGTTATGAAAAAAGTACTATACTCAATAGCACCAAAAAATTCTCTAGACCATGTTTTAGATGAAGCAGATTATGTTACTAAAAGATCATCTGGTGATAGAGCGGTTGCAGAAGGGGTTATACATATACTAAAAATTTTTTTTAACATTAATCTTAGAAATATAAAAAAAATTTAAAGTAAAATTCTTTTAAGTTTTTTTCTTTGAAACATTTCGTTTTTTAATAAACCTGATTTTGTTTTATAATCTAAGGCTTTAAATGCTACAACTAAGTTTCTTTTTAATTTTTTTAAACCTGTAGGCTCAAGTGAGGCCGCGTGATCTGTGCCTTTTAATGTTCGATCTAAAGTGAAATGTCTTTCTACATATTGTGCCCCAAGACTGTAAGCAATCGGATCTACTGCTATTCCTAGATGATGTCCTGAAAATCCTAATTGATGGTTATTTAATTTGTACTTATTTTTTATTCTATTTATTTCAAGCAAACATATATCCTCATCTTTTGCTGGGTAATCTGAAGTACAAATATATAAAACTAAATCTTTAAATCTATTGTTCTTTTTAAAAAATTTAACAATCTTTGATATTTCATTATCTTTTGTCATACCAGTAGATACGTGAATCTTTTTTTTAAAATTTTTTACTAAATGACCTAATAATTCAAAATCTAAATTACAAGCTGAGGGAACTTTTATAAAATCCATTTCAATTTTACTATTAATAATGTCTTTGGCAGATATTAATTCCCAAACTGATGTTGCGTACTTTATATTCTTTTTTTTACAAAACTTACTTAATTTTTTGTGCTGTGAAACATTAAATTCTAAGAATTCTCTGTGTAAACCGTAAGTATTTGCAAAAGAGTTTTCAGGCACTGGATGTGGCTTGTTATAATCATCTCCAAGTAAATATTTGTTGTTTCTTTTTTGAAATTTTACATAATCAGCACCAGATTCTGCAGCAGTCTCAATCATTTTTTTTGCAATTTCTATATCACCCATGTGATTACACCCAATCTCAGCAATCAGTATTGGTTTTTTAAATTTTATCATATATTTATAACATTATGCGAAATCAAAATGTTATATGTATAATACCAATTAGATCAAAAAGTAAAAGCATTAAACATAAAAATATAAAAATGTTAGCTGGATTTCCTTTGTCAGTATACGCAATAAAGGCAGCATCTAATTGTAAATTATTTAAGAAAATCATCATTGCAGTAGATAATTTTTCTTATAAAAAAAAACTTCAAAAATATATTTTTGATAAAAGGGTATCTTTTTTTAAAAGATCTTTAAATAGTAGTAAGGATAATTCACCTACAGAAGTAGTTATTTCTGAAGTTCTAAAAAAAAATTCAAAATATGATCATTCTTGTTTGATTCAAGCAACATCACCATTACTAAAAGATGATGATATTATTTTGGGTTACAAAAAATATTTAAACGGCAAATATGATTCTTTGATAAGCGGTTATATAACTAAAAAATTTTTCTGGAAAAATATAAAAAAAGGAATAAAGCCAATCAATTATAATCCTTCTAAAAGACCAATGAGACAAACAAATAAAGGAACCATAGTTGAAAATGGAGCATTCTACTTCTTTAGAACCAACGGATTTTTTAAAAAAAAAAATAGAATATTTGGAAGGACAGGAGTTTACTTAATGGACGAAAAAAACTCTATTGATATAGATACAAAATCAGATTTTGAGCAAGCAAAAAAAATTTTAAACAGAGGAAAATAAATTTTTAATTTTAATTAAAGCCCTTTGGTGAAATAAATTAGAATTTTCATAATTGCTAAAGTAATCAAATCTTACAATGGATCTATGTTGATTTTCAGACACTATACCAGCTTTATGTGCAACATCAGTATCAAATATTATTAATGTTCCAGATTTACCAACAATTGGCAACATTTTAGGTATATCTTGGCTCACAATTTTTTCTCTATCATACCTATTTTTTCCCATAGAAATCCATTTTTTTCTATCTTTTTTAAATTTTATATGACTACCAGGTAAAGCACTGAAAGGTCCATTTTGTTCATCTACATCACTAACATAAATAAAAAACTTTAAAAAGTGAGTTTCATCCGTGTGTGGGACAAAAGCTAATTTTTTATCTGCCATGTCTTTTTTGCTAACAAATTTTGTTTTTTGAAGCATAATTTTTTCAAGCTTAAAATCTCCTTTTAAATATTTTTCTGATAAATTTTTAAAAAGTTGATTTTTTTTAAGTTCATCAAAAATCTTATATTTATTAAAATTGTACTTTTGAGGATCTACTACTTTTGATATGAGTGAGTCCTTTTTTACATGCACGTTTATACCATTCGAAGAGCTATCAAATATACGATCAAATTCATCTTTAAACTCTTTTACTTTTGCCTCTTCAATAAAATTATTTATTATACATATTCCATCCTTGTCAAGAATACGCTTAACATAAGTGCTCTCAATATTTTGTTTGTTTCTATCTAAAATCATTTATTTATTTTATTCTTAATAAATTCAAATATTTTTCTCTCAATTTTATAATATACTGATGTATTAATCTGGACTGCAGAAGATGAATTTGTTCCTCCAAACATCCAAAAAAACGAGTGAAAAACATCTATAATTTTTAATATAAAATCATATTTTTTTTTATAAACCATATTATCGTATGTATCAATTATCTCATCAAAATTCTTTGTTTTTGTTGTTGTAAATACTGAATAGTTCACTTTACTTGATTTAGCAAACATCATACAAATAGAAAGATAATTTTTCATCATTATTTTTTTTAAAATAGTTATATAAATTTTTATTAAATAAAATTTCAAATAACTCAGATGGTAAAAAGTTTTATTTTTTTTATTTAAATTAAAGCCACTAAAAGATCTAAGGCTTATAACTTCTTTATTATTTAGTTTGATTTCTTTTAAAACTGAATTTGACACTTCCCTCTCAATTAAATTATAACAAAAAACATAACCATCAATAATAAAATTTTCTATTTTATTTTTAATCTGTTTAGAGTAATCCCAGTATAACTCGAAGTAAATTTTTGAAATTAAATTATTTTTTTTCTGTTCTTCCAAAAACTTCAATACATCAATATCATTAAAAAAATTTGGATTTCTAGAAATTTGGATCGCATATATATTATTCAAATTAAAATCATTTTTATATTTTTCTATTAGATTTTTTAAATCGCCTAAATTTTTATATTTTACCTTAAAAATTATCTTTGATTTCTTTTTATTAAATAAAAAATCTTTAAGAGCATTGTATCCCTCGTAGTCATAAGATGTATGAAAAATTAAATTTTTTTCGCAAACACTTGATAATAATTTAAAATCTATTTTTCCAGCGGTGCCATATATTAACTTATTTGACATTATGTGTGTAGTGGATGATTAATATAATCCATCAATTTAAGTTTAATCAATATTTTAATAATAATTCTACTTAAGCCTTTTGATAAAAATAAATCTCTATTATTTAAATCATTTATGATGCTTAAATATCTTCTTTTAATAGACGCTACCGGCTTAGGATGATTCTTAATTAGGAAATATGATAAATTTTTAAAACCAAATAAATCTAAAAGTATTGCAATTTTAACTATTTCTTTAAATGGTTTTTTGAAAAGTAATTCAGTTTTTTTAATAAAAAGTATTTCATATCCAACTCTTACTGGTTCATCGAAGTCTGAAAATTTTAAATCAGATCTATATCTCCAGTTAGCAGCATCATCAATCTTAATCGCTCTAAAACCATAACTATCAAGAAACCGAGCGATATCATAAAATTTTTTTGCTTTTTGATAAATATCGTCAGACCATGTTTCAGTTAGAATAATAGGAATTTGATTTTTCAGAATATTATTTGCACCCTCCAATATGTCAAATTCACTACCTTGAGTGTCTATTTTTAAAAAGTCTATTTTTTTTATTTTATCTTTATAATTGTCAAGCTTATTTGTATTAAGATTAATTATTTTTTTTATGCTTCTTTTTTCAAAATGCTGTTTCTCAAATTTATAACTAATATTATTATTAGGTTTATATAGGCTTGATGCAGGCTCATCTTTCAGCAAAAAAAACTTACTACGTCTAATCTTTCTATCAATAGCACAATTAAAATATTTCCTATTTTTATAAGTCTTTTTTAATTTTTTATATTCATCAAAGTCAGGTTCAAAACCTATAATATTCAAATATTTTTCATCGATATAAGAAAATGGTTTATTCAAACCAGATCTCGCCCCAATATCAATAAGTGTTATTTTATCTCTAAAATTAAGTTCTTTTAAAAAAAAAGCTATTTTATTCTTATAAATAATTTTATTTTGATTGATTTTAAAAGAAGAAAACATCTAAAGAATTATCTTTTTTTTCAAAAAATTTAACAAATGTATTAGTTTATCAATAGCTTTAACAAACTTTATTTTAATTTTTGTAATAATATCTATTTTTATATTTCTTATTAAATCATAATCTACATTAAGTTCCTTTAACTCTAGAAATTTGATTTTTTTTTCGATCAAAAATTTTTTTAAAGCATAAGGTGGTAGAAATGAATAATTAGTTCTTTCATTAAAAATTTCTGAGAAAATAACAGCATTTTGATAGTTAGAAATAAAAAATACATCCTCTAATGAATTTTCTTTGTCATTCTTCCGAACGGGTACATAAAAATTTTGCTTATCCATTTTTTCAAGATCAAGTTTTTTCAAAAAAATTAAATCTAACCTGGTTTGAACAACCCAATCATAATTTTGATTGTTATTTTTAGAAAAATCACTCATTAGATTTATCGAAGTTGAATTGCTATACCATCTATATTGAGATGCAACTAACAAACTTTCCATTCTATTTTTAGTATTTGCACTTAAGCAATTTTGTACGTAACTATTAAAATGAAGCAATCCAAAAGACTCAAAAGGTTTAATAATTTTTTTGTTATAATTTTCAAAGACAAATGATTTTGGCTCTATTAATTTTTTTATCTTATCTTCAAATTCTAAACTCCAAGAATGCACAAAATAATCTACTTCTAAACCCTCACTTTTAAAAATTTCATCATTTTTTTGTAAAACATAAGTAGGATCAATAAAACCTCCTGCCCCAAAAGATCCAATTTTTCCACCTGTGTTCCCAAAATAGCAAACTGCAATTTTCATTTAATTACGTAAGAAATATTATATATAATTAATAAGGTATTTTTTTTGTTATGCAATCACAAACGTTAAGAAAATTTTATAACGCCAAAAATTTAATTTTTATAACTAATTACTTACAACTCATAAATGCTTTAGAATTATATTGTAAAAAAAAAATTAATCAAAATATCCTTATTGTAACTAATAATGCAAAAATAATCAGAAATAAAAAAATTTTAAGTATTATTTGTAAATTGTATAATATTAAAAAATTTTCAGCATGTTTTATAAATCATAAACTAAATACCAACTTACTCTTTAATATAGTTTCTTTAATTATTTTTAAAAAATATCTCTCAATAATTAACGGAAATTACCTTGTTGATAAATTTAGTTTATTTATGTTTCTTAGATGTAAAAGTAAATATTTTGTTGATGATGGGACTTCCACATTACTTTTAAATGAAAAAAAAGATATAGAGGGAAGACTTGCGAAAATTATAAAATCTTTTCTTGTAATATTTAATTTTAAAATTACTTTTTTTTCAAGTTACGACAAGTCAAATAAAATATTCAAATCTAAAATTACTAATAATTACAATTATCTAAAAAAAAAAATTTCAAAAAAAGCAATAAACTCTAATCAAATATATATTTTAGGAACAAACTTGGTTGATAATAAACAATACTTCTTAGAAAAAAAGTATATTGAGCGTATAAGGAGCATTAAATCAAAATTTTTTTCAAAAAAAATTAGTTACTTTCCACATCCAAGAGAAAAAATATCAAAAAATCTCAAGAATTTTCTTATAAAAAAAAACATAAAAATTATAATTTCAAAATTGCCTATTGAAATTTATTTAGTTCATAAGCCAGAAATTCCAAAAAACTTTATTAGTTTTTATAGTAGTGCCTTTATTGTATTAAAAATAATATTTGAGGATAAGTTAAATCTTTATTTTTACAATGATAATTTTATAACTAAAAATTTTAAAAAATATCAATATTTCTCAAAGTATTTTTTGAAGAATTTTAAAAAAATAAAAATCTAAATTTTATTTTCTAAAATAGAAACAATCAATTTTGTGGGATTTTTTTTTTTCCTAAAAATTTTATTTTTTATTATTTGCTGCTTATTTAAGTATTTTTTATAATTAGCATTGTTATGAATCTTATTAAACACTTTTTTGCACTCTAAAGCATCATTACAACCTAATAGTTTTTTTTTTTTAAAATTATTCCAGAACATTTTATTACTATTGATTTGTACGACTAACTTGTTAAAATATATTCCTTGCATAAATGATGAAGTCAAAGTTCCACATATTATGTCTGATGAGCAAATAAGCTCTTCAGTTTTTATATCTTTATTAAAAATAACTTGATCTAATTTTAAAAGATTATTTTTTATAATACGATGTTTAAAATTTAGTTCTGTCTGGACTGGTCTCTCTTTTACGATAATTTCAAATTTTGCTTTAATTTTTCTCAAACTATATAAAAGTAATTCTAAACTTTTATTATCTATATTGTCAATGAGAGATGGATTAGATTTTATATAAAGAATTTTTTTAATTCGATTTTTCTTCTTTTTAAATTTTTTCTTAAAAAAATAATTTCTTACAGATCCTACTTCTATTATATCTCTTGGATAATGAGCAGAATTTATACTCTTAATCTTACGTAAAACTTCGCTATCTCCTTGGCCATAACAGAAAAGTACATCTATATTGTTATACAAATAATTTGAAACCAACTGATCATTTGACAAATAAAGACCATTAAGACTATAAGAATAAAACATTGTGTCTTTATTAACCATTTTATAAATTTTTTGAAAAAGAAACTTATTAGCAGAATTATCAAAAAATATTTTTTTGGTTATAATTTTATTTGATAAATCGTAATATAGTGCATGGTCTAAACAAGTTTTGAAAAATATTTTACTATAAACGATACCCTTATTTTTTTTGCTGCTCAAAAAATTTTTTAATAAATATTTAAAAAAAAGAAGTAAACCAAGGAATTTATATTTATAAAAAAAAAAAGAACTAATTGAGTATATTTTATGTTTAGGAAATATTCTTTTTAATTGTTTGACATAAATATAATTTCCTAAAGTTAGTATAATAATTTTACCACTAACTTTTCTTATTACTGGTTCTATTTCTAAAAGATCTTTTTCTTGCTGCCCCAAAAAAAAAATATAATCAACATTCACGTTTGGAATTGATATTTTTTTTTCAAAAATTAAAATATTAGAAAAGTTTCTTATAATTAAATTAACAAAAGATAATATTACTTCCTTAAATTTTTTTTTCTTCTGAATTTTTTTATAATTTATAAAATTATGTGTAAAATTTAACCAATTATTATGTTCAATAGATGAGTTTATTAAGTAATTATAATTTTTACTTGTTTTAATATTATTTTTGCACAGCTTTTTGTATATTTTGAAATATTCCTCGGTCCTTTTATCCTTAAAATTTATCAGAGTTTCGTTGGTTAATTTGTGTTGTTATATTTATACTCTTTTCTATATATATCATATGTTTTATTATTATATTTGCAATTATTCAAGATATTTAACTTCACAATATTTTTAAAATGAATAATAATTTATCAATAGTTATACCTACTAGAAATAGAAAAAAATATTTAGAAAGATCATTATATTACTTGAATCAAAAAAGATGTCCTTACCAAATTTTTATAGGCGACAGCTCTTTTAATAAAAACGCATTAGATAAAAAATTTCTCAAGAATTATAAATTAAAAATTTATTTTTTTAAAAGTCCCTTCGAAAAAACTTACAAGGATTTTTTAAAAAAAATGAAAAAAATAATTATTAAAGTAAAAACCAAATATATCTATTGGTTGTGTGATGACGATTTTATAAATATTAAATTATTAAACGAAGGTAATGATATTCTTAATAATTCTAAATATGAAACTTTTATAGGCCGAGTAAGAAATTTTTCTATAAAAGATATAAATAATGAATGGTCAGATTTAATTTTAAACAATTACCAATATACAAAACTAAATACTGGTATTAAAAAAGAATTAGAAAGTCCAAAATTTATAAATCGTTTTAAAAATTTAAGATATATTCAACCATATGAGGCTATAGTAAAAAGAAAAACTATTCTTCAAGTTCTTAACTTTAGTATAAAAAATAATATTAAAAATACACATGATTTTTCATTAGTTTACAAAACTTTTGTCTCATTTGCAGGACCTATAAAATGTAAAAATAAAACTTTATTGATTAGACAATCAAATGTGAAAAACTCTGCAGGATCAAAATTAGGTTCGAGTCATGAAATAAATTTTAGAGATTTCTCCTCAAGCAACTTGACAAATCTCGGGTTAAAACTAAGAAAAACAGCACAATTACAATTTAATATTACTGATAAAGATAGAATATTAATGGATTATACATTTGAAAATTACACTAGGATTATCTCAGAATATCTAATCAAACAATTTTTAAGTTATTTAGACTTACAAAATAATAAGCTAATGTACAAAATATTTCACTCAATGAGATACTATAAAAATAAATTTAATAATAAAAATAAATCTGTTGAAAAAAAAAAAAATAAAAAAAAATTTCTTTCAAAATTAAATAATATTTTTTAAAATTTTTTAAATTGATTGTAATCTCTAATATAATCGTCTTCTTCAAATACTCTATCGCATAAAACTCCACAAATTTGATCTTTTTTTAAATTAACTTTTACCCAAGTAAATGGTTTTATGCTTTTTAAAGTTTTACCAGGTATTATTTTAAAACGTTGTTTTTTACCTTTTCTACTTTCGCAATCTATCGAAAATGTACCCTTAAGACTAAAAAAGGTCTGAAGGCATTTTTTATGAGCATGATTTCCCCTAATAACTTTTTTTCTTGCATCAAGAAAAAAAACTCTTTTAAAATTAATTTTTATATTTTTTTTGTCTAATATTGTTAATTTTATGTCTTTATCCTTAATATACTTCATTATTAAATTTTAATTTTGTTATTATTTTTTCCATATTTTTCATAATATTACCTTTAAAAGAAAATTTTAATTTTTTAAGTTCATCGCTTTCTACTTCATAGGAAAATTGGTTTAGGATTTTTGTATTTACAAATTTTTTTTTTATTTTTATAAGTTTTTGTAAGTTTTTAATTATAGTAATTACTTTTAAATTTACAGTTACTACATCCAAGGTTTTATTTTGAGTTTTATCGTTATTTATGCAGAAAATTATAGATCTTATACAATCATCCAAATCTAGATATGGTCTTTTTTTTTTATAGAATTTTCTCCAAATTGAAATTTTTTTTTTCATAATAGCTTGATAACAAAACTTGTTTATAGCTGTATGGAATCTCATACCATTCGACAAGCCGAAAATGGTTCCAAACCTCAAAATGCAATAATTTTTTGAAAATTTTTTTATTAAATTTTCGCATAATATTTTTGATTCTGCGTAAGGGCTTTGTGGATAAATATTTTCTTGATTATTCTTTGAATTAATTAACTTATATTGACTTCCGTATACACTAGTTGAAGATGAAAATAAAATTTTTGTATTTTTATTTATAATTTTTAATAAATTCCTTGTCGCCAAGATATTATTGTCTAACACTTTTTTTTTGTTATCAAAACTTTTTTCTGCGTTCGTGCTTGATGCAAGATGAATAACACAGTCTACTTTGATTTTTTTTTTTGGTCTATATTTAATTAAATCTTGGTTAATGAATATTATTTTTTTTCTATTTTTTAAAAATAAAATTGTATTTTCTTTATTATTTGAAAAATTATCTATTATTAAAATCTTTTTGATTTTTTTGTCATTTGTTAATTTATCAACAAGTTTGGAACCAATATGACCCATTCCTCCTGTGACTAAAATTTTCATCTATCTTAATTCATTTTTAACTTTTAATTTATACTCCTCTAAAGGATCATATTCCCCAGATGTGCCATATATCATATGATTTTCTTTACCAAGAGCAATATAAGCATGAGCAACATATGGAGGAAAAAAATAAATTATAGGTTTGTTATCACTTGATTTAAAATTTATAATTTTGTTGAATGTTTTTGATTTTTTTCTCAAATCTTTCAAGTAAATATTCATGGAACCTTTTAATAAATAATTCCATTGATATTGTTTTTTATGTATATGCCACCCCTTAATAATTCCTTTTTTAATTTTTGAGTGACTAATTTGTTTAAATTTTTCAGTAGTATATTTATCTGACAATCTAAATATTTCTCTAAAAAAGCCTCTATTATCTACATGGCTTTTTACTTGTTTAATTATAACGCCTTTTAAATTTTTCTTATTTTTCATCTTTAATTTCTCTTATAATTATATTCGATATCCGTTTTATTTTTGCCTTAGTTAAAATATATGAACTTGGTAGAACTAAACCTTTTTTATGTGTTGAGTAAGCTATTGGATTTAATTTTTTAAACCTCTTGTAGTTTTTGTCTTTTTTTCTGTATGCTGGAATATAAGTAATTGGGTAAAAAAATGGTCTTGGGTAAAAACCATTTGAAACTAACTTTTTTCTTATGTTTTTTAAATATTTAATATTTACACTTTTAAAATAAATTATTATTGACCAACAACTATTTTTAACTGATGTATCATCTTGATTCATCTTAATTTTATCCTCAATTTTTTCCAAATACCTTTTATAGTTCATAAAAATATTTCTTTTCAATTTTAATAATAATTTAATCTTTTTAAGTTGAGAGCACGCTAATGATGCTTGTAAATTAGATGGCATATACTTGAAGGAAAATTCTTCATTAAATAAATCCTTACTATTTGGGTGTCTTCCATGATCTCTTAGCATCCTGCAATACATAAATGCTTTTTTGTTATCTAATAACAGAGCTCCGCCCTCTCCAGTTGTGAGTGTTTTTGTCCTATGAAAACTGAATACAGAGGCATTTCCGAAACCTCCTGATTTTTTTTTATTTAACTCACTACCTAGGCTTTCAGCTGCATCTTCTAGTAGTAATATTTTTTTTTTTTTACAGAATAGACTTAGTTCTTTGTAATTTGGCATATTACCATACACATTAACTGAAATAATTACTCTAGTTTTATTTGTTACAACTTTTTTAACTTTTTCTAATGATATACAAAAATTACTTTCCTCAATATCACAAAACTTAATTTTTGCTTTAGTTTGAAATACTGGAGAAACACTTGCAATCCAAGTTGACTCTGGAACTATGATTTCGTCACTTTCTTTTAGCCGTAAAGAATGCAGGTATAAGTGTATTGCAGATGTGCAATTAGGGGTAAGAAGACAATATTTTCTCCCACAGTATTTTGCAAATTCTTTCTCAAACTTTTCAACATAATAATATGGTCTATTATACCAACTTGATGGTTTCATAACTTTGTTAACATATTCTTTGTCTATTTTTGAAATATGTGGCCCAAAAGTTGAAAATCTTAAAGTCATATTTATAATTTAATTTAATTATATATGTTAATTCATTTTAAATTAAAAATTAATGTTTTAGGATGATTTATCCTGTCTTTTATATTAAAATTTTCTTGAGGATATGATGTGTATTTTCCTCTAATTTTGTTCAAGAACAAGCTATTAAAAATTAAATTGTAGTTATTTAGGTTTTTTTTTATGTCTTTTATTGAGAAAAACGTATTTGGAATTTCCTTATCATAAAATTTTTGTTTTGTTAAATAAGTCTTATTTGATCCACAGGGCACATTATTCAATATGATAAATTTATGTTTTTTTTTATTAAGTTTTCTTAAGAAATATTTCCAATCGTTAACGTACTGAAGAGAATCACTAACATGTACATAATCATATTTTTTCTTAAAATTAAAATCTTTATAAAATCCAATTTTTATGTTTTTTTTATTAAAATTTTTTAATTTAAAATAATTAACTAAATTTTCTACCTCTACAGAGTCAATTATAATTTTTGTATTCAATTTGGATCTAGCAATTAAGAAGAAAATTTCTTGACTCCCGCCACCGAAGTCAGCAATTTTGATTTGTTTCTTTTTTTCATTTATTAGTAAAATTGGCAATGGACTAGAAGCAATAAATTGATCTAAATAATCATTATTTTTTTTAATTTTAAAATTTTTTTTTAATCTCTTGGATATTATGGATAGCCATTCTTTTGTATCGAAAGCATTTTCATCTTTTCCTTTAAAATAATCTTTCTTTACTTTTTTCCAAACTATCATAATAAATATGAATTAATTAAATATTCATAAAAGTAAATGAAAAAAAAAATTATCTCCAAAAGAAAATTCCAAAAGCTAAACTCCTTACAAGCAGACAAAATGATAAAGGATGAGCTTATAAAAAAAGATGCATTAAATATTTTCGTAAAAGCTGATAAAAAATACAGGTGGCTTCATCAATATACATGGATGGGAGAACCGATATTAAACATACCACAGGATATTCTAGCCACACAAGAAATTATACATAAAACTAAACCAGATTATATCATTGAGACTGGTGTTGCATGGGGAGGGGGAATATTATTTTTGGCAAGTATGTTAAAAATTTTTGGTGGTAAAAAAGTAATTGGAATAGATACTTTCATACCAAAAAATGTAAAAAAAGCAGTCAACAAAGATAAAAATCTCGCAAAATTTATAAAGTTGTTAAAAGGCGACAGTACAAATGCTAAGATAGTTAATACTATAAAAAAAATCACTAAAAATTCAAAAAAAATCTTAGTTATTTTAGATTCTCACCATACTCATAATCATGTTCTCAAAGAATTAAATATTTACTCAAAATTTGTAAAAAAAAATAATTATATAATTTGTGGAGATACAATTGTTGAATTTATACCAGAGCAGAAGCATCGACCGAGAGAGTGGGGCCCGGGAAATAATCCTTACACAGCATTACAGGAGTTTTTAAAAAAAAATAATAGATTCATCGTGGATAAAAATATATCAAATAAACTTCTGTTTACAAACCACCCAGATGGATATTTGTATGCAAAATATTAATAAGTTAAAAATTTTAAGTTTTCACAATAGTTTAGAATGTAGCGTTGTTTATTTTGAAAATGGTATTATAAAGGAAGCAATTTCAGAAGAGAGATTTACTAGAATAAAAAATTATAGAGGACTTCCGCATAAATCATTAAAATATGTGTTTGATAAGTATAATATAAATTTCAAAGACATTGATTATGTTTTGTCAGGAATTATAAAAAGTATAAAACCAGATTATCAAATTAAAAAAAAATTTGAAAGAAAATTAAGATTTGTTCTCAATGGAAATAAACCGAAAAAATTTAAAAAAAAATTTTTTGAAAGAATTAACACCGAAATTAAATGGAACAAAAAACATATTCGTGAAATTATAAATTATTCGAAAAAAAAAAAATTTTTTGAAAAACTATTTTTTGTGGATCATCATAAATCACACGCAGCATCTGCTTATTTTTGTAGCCCATTTAGTAATGCTAAAGTTTTTACTTTTGATGGCAAAGGCGGTTTTAAATCATCAACATATTATGAAGCAGAAAATGAGAAATTTTTAGAAAAGGATTTCAATACAACATTTGAAAGTCTTGGATATTTTTATGGAAATATTACCAAAGCTCTTGGTTTTAAAGCTGAAAGACATGAGGGTAAAATAACAGGACTTGCTGCATACGGCAAGAAAACAAATATTTTAAAATATTTTGAGAGCTTTATAAAATTTCAAAATGGAAGGATTAATATTACTTTAGGCGAAGACTACATGCCATGGTTTTGCTCTGAGAAAAATTTACCAAAATTTTATAAAAAAATTCAAAAGTACTCAAAAGCAGATGTGGCATTTGCTGCTCAATATATTTTAGAAAATATTGTTGTAAAATATATTAAATCTAAAATAAGCGGAAAAAAAAATGTAAATATTTGTTTGGCTGGTGGAGTATTTGCAAATGTAAAATTAAATCAAAAAATTATGGAAATAGATAATGTAAAAAATGTTTTTATTCAGCCGGCAATGGCAGATTCTGGTTTGTCGATTGGTTCAATTTATGCCTTTTTAAATGACAAGTTTTCTATAAAACCTAAATTCCTAAATAATGTTTATTTAGGTTCAGAATTAAAATCTAATAATGTAATCAAAAAAAAGATTAAATCAAAAGGTCTAAATTACCTTTTATGCAGTAATATTGAGGATCAATTAATTAAAGAATTTAAAAAAAAAAGAATTGTAGGTTTTTTTAATGGAAGAATGGAATTTGGTCCTAGAGCGCTTTGTAATCGCAGTATATTTTATCACTGCAAAGATAAATCTATAAATCAGTGGATAAATGATAAGCTACACAGAACAGAATTTATGCCATTTGCTCCTGTTACAATTGAAGAACTAGCACCAAGATGTTTTGTAAAATGGGATAAATCCCACAGATGTTCTGAATTTATGACAATGACTTATAATTGTACTGATGAGTTTAAAAAAAAATGTCCAGCTGCAGTTCATATAGATGGAACTGCAAGACCTCAGATTATAACAAAAAAAAATAACAAATATATGCACGATATTTTAAAAAAATATTTTAAGAAAACAGGTGAACTGGCACTAATAAATACTTCGTTTAACAAGCACGAAGAACCTATAGTAGAAAGTTTAGATGATGCAGTTTCTGCACTAAAGCAAAATGTAATTGATACTTTAGTTGTTAACAAATTTGTTTGTAATTTGTAATTTTATTTAACGCTTACAGTGCGCTGTCTATCCTTATTATGATGTGATTGAACTATATTCAAATTAAAAAACCATCTTCCATGGCAGTTTTTTTTATCTAATTTATATTTTAATGTTATTGGATCAACACCATGAATCATACCTGGAAAAAATAAAACTAGATCCGTTTTTTTTATCTCTTTATCAATATTTATTTTTTGACCATTATCATTTTCAACAAAAAAACCTCCATCATCATAGTCGACACCATACTCAGTTCCATATATTCCAAAATTAATAATACTTACGTTTGCTGGATCATAATGTTTGCTAATTAAACCTCTTCCAACTGGATAATTAATAATATGCAGTCTCTCAATTATACCATCAGAAGGTATATTTTTAGATAATTCATCTTCTTTCAATCCATTTAAAATTTTAAGAGGTTTATAAATATGATATATTTTATCAAATAAACCTGTTTCGTCATTATTCCAAGCAAAAAAATAAAATGACTTATCGACAGTTTTATATCCTTCATTACTTAAATTTTCTGAGATGTAATATCCATTTTTAATACCATCAACAATTTTTGGTGAAATCGCTTCTCTTGAATTTTGTGAGTTATTAAGAATATCTATATGTTTATCTAAATATTTGGCATCAATAGAATTCTTTAGAATTAGTACAGTACCATTTGATATGTTATCTAGAATTTGAACAACAAAGTCTTCATTTAAAATTTGATTAATAAAATGTTTATAGTCAAAAACTTTTAAATTTTTAAAAGTTCTTTTAAAATTGCCTTTTTTAATTGAATTTACTTTATTTATTATCTTTTGCATTTATTGTAAATTATTAACAATATTTATAATTTTTTTTTTTTCTTTATTTTCCAGAAAAGGATAGCACGGTATAGACAGTATTTCTTTTGCATATCTCTCCGTTAATTCCAAATCATTGCTTGAAAATTTCTCGTAGGCCTTTTGTTTGTGTATAGGGGTAGGGTAATGAATACCTGGATTTATTTTACTTTTTTTTAATCTATTAATTAATATATTTCTTTTATTATTTAAGACTCTAACAACAAATAAGTGGAAGCTATGCTTGGAAAAATTTTTTATTTTGGGCAAAATAACATTTTTGTTTTTTATATTTGTTAAATAAAAATTTGCGTTTGAAACTCTTTTATTAATTAACATATCAATATCTTTAATTTTTACATTTAAAATGGCAGCCTGAAGCTCATCCAATCTATTGTTAACACCATGAATAGATGAAAAATTTTTTTTTTTCCACCCATATTCTCTTAAAAGTTTTATTCTATTGTAAATTTTTTTGTTGTTTGTGGTGATTACTCCCCCATCTCCAATACAACCTAGGTTTTTTGTTGGATATAGACTAAAACATCCTACATCTCCTAATGATCCAACCTTTTTGCCATAGATTTCAGAACCATGAGCTTGTGAGCAGTCTTCGACAATTAAAATTTTTCTTTTAATTTTTTTCTTTATCAGTTTTATATTTACTGGATTGCCATAAATGTGCACTACAATTATAGCTTTAGTTTTTTTATTAATTTTTTTATTAAGTTTATTTATATCTATATTAAAACTTTCATCTATATCCACAAATACAGGTATTGCACCAACTTCAACAATTGAGGCCACTGTTGCAACCGCAGTATGAGCAGTTGTAATAATTTCATCCCCTCTTTTGAGATTAAGAGATTTTAAAGTTAAAATTAAAGCATCTGTTCCACTTGATACACCACATGCATAACGTGAATTTATATACGATGAAAAGTTTTTTTCAAACTTTGCTACTTCTTTTCCTAATATATATTGGTTACTATTTATTACTTTAGAAATATTTTTTAGTATTTTTTTTTTGAAATAACTATTTTCTTTTTTAGGATTAGCAAAATTTATCATATGATATTTTTTGAAAACTTTTTATCAAAAGATTTTCGCGGCAAATGACTAATCCAAATAAATTTTCTTTTTTTTTCTTTAGTCATAATTTCCTTGTAATGATTCCATGCAAATAAAATGCAATATTTAATATCAAATTTTTTTAATTTTTCATGATCTATAATCTTAATTTTTTTTCCAGGACTAAATTTATTGATTTTTGTTTTTGAATTGTCAAAAATTCCTTTGATAAAGTTACTATTGATATCACAAAAATGCAAAATAGTCGAACTTTTAGATGTTGCCCCATAACCATAAACCTTAACTCCTTTATCATTTAACTTTTTTAACTTATTATGAAAAATAGACTTTAGTCTAAAAATTTTTTTCTTAAAATTATATAATGAATTTATACTATTGATCATCATTTTATTTTCATTTTTTAATATTAAAGAGAGCCTATTTGTTTTTTTTTTATCTATATTATTTGTTATATAATACCTCATCGATCCACCATGAGTATCCAGTCTTTTTACATCAAACAATTTTAAACCGTGATCTTTTGCAATTTTTTCAACCGATGTCGCAGAAAAGTAATATATATGCTCATCATAAATTTGATCGTATGAACCCTTTTTCAAAATCTCTCCCAAATAGGGATCTTCAAAAATAAAATAACTATTTTTTTTTAACATTTTTTCTACGCAAGAAAAAATTTCTCTTAAGTTTTTAATATGGCAAATGACATTAGCAGAATAAATACAATTAAATTTTTTTTCTAGATTAAATTTTTCTACAACATTTAAATTTAAAAATTTGTTTATAATTTTAATGTTATTTTTTCTTGCAATATCAGCAACATTTTTTGCAGGCTCTATTCCTAAGTGAAATTTAGTTTTAAAGTTCTTTAGAAAAATTCCATCATTACATCCAATTTCGAGAATAGAAAATTTTTTTTTGTTAAATTTTTTTTTTATTTCTCTAGCAGTTGTTTTAAAATGTTTTTCCATACTTTTTGAAGTTGAAGATAAAAATGCATATTGTTTATTAAACAATTTTTTTGGGCTTGGTGCATTTGCTAATTGTGCAAGAGAATATTTTTTATTAAAGGATAAGCTCATGTTAAAGTAATTCACTTTATCCTTTTTACTTTTATGAAATTCATTTGCGATAGGCATTTTTCCAAATTCAATTATTTTTGGAATTTTCTTTCCAGTTAAAAAACATTTCGAGTATTTATTCATTGTTCATTTCTTTGGTAATTTTCAGCAAGTAACTTCCATAATCGTTTTTATGAATTAAAGCTAATTTTATCAGTTCACTTGTGCTAATGTAACCCATTCTCCATGCTATTTCTTCTGGGGATCCAATCATTAGGTTTTGTCTTTCCTCGTAGCTTTGAATAAAATTTGAAGCAGATACAAGATCAGCAAATGATCCCATATCAAGCCAAGCAATACCTCTTTTCATTTTCCTATAATTAAAACTGTTTTTCTTAATATATTTTTTTATCAAATCAACAATCTCTAGTTCATTTCTCCGGGATTTCTTAAGTTTGGATGTCAAATAAGAAACATTTTTATCAAAAATATAAAGTCCTGGTATAACAAGATTACTTTTGGGTTTTTTGGGCTTTTCCTCAATCTCTACCTTTTTTTTATTCAAATTTACAACAGCATAATTTTGTGGATTAGAAACATTATAGCAGAAAAAGGTGCATCCGTTTAAGTTTGAATTGATACAATATTTAATTTCCTCGGGGAAATTCTGCCCGAAGAAAAAGTTATCACCTAAAATTAAGGTAACTCTTTTATTTTTAATTTTATTTTTTGCAATTAAAAAACATTCAGGGATCCCGTTTGGTTTTTTTTGGTTTAAATATTCAAGACTAATTCCTAAATTTTTGCCATTACCAAGTAAATTTTTAAAACTTGGTATCGATTCTTTATTTGAAATAATTATAATTTTTTTAATGCCCGCTAGCATTAAAACACTTAATGGATAATATATCATGGGTTTATTATAAACAGGAAGAAGATGCTTATTAATTGATAGAGTCAACGGTCTTAGTCTAGTGCCTAATCCACCTGCCAAAATAATACCAATATTTTCAGACATATATTTGATAATATATAATTGTTAATTAAGGATTATTACTAATATATAATATAGGTAATCCAGTCAAGAAATGAAAATCTATAAGAATGTCAGTTAAAGTTATAATATAATATGAAAATATAATTTTATATTATTACGTATAATTAAATCTAAATGAAAAAAGAAATTAAGATATTAAGTTGGTTTTATAGTTTTTTTATTACAAGTAACAAATTAGACTTTATCTTATTTATTTTCACAGCTTTAATTGTATCTATAATTGAAGTCATGAGCATTGCATCTATTATACCTTTTTTAGAAGTTGTCCTTTCTGAAAACATGGCAAATGATAATAAATTTGTATTTTTAATAACAGAATATTTTAAATTTCAAACAAGGGAAGAATTGGTAGTTTTTTTAATTACTATCTTTCTATCACTTTTATTTTTATCATCATTAACAAAAATTTTAATTGTTATTTTTGTTAATCACATTCAGAGAAAAGTTGGATCAAAATTAAGCAACCTTATGTATTCCTCTATTATAAATAATGATTATCTTTCAATTACAAAAAAAAATTCTAGTGATTTTTTGAGCGTAATAACTGAAAAAGCAGAACTTACAAAACAATCCATATTTAATATTTTAAACTCTATATCCTCTCTTATATTATTGTGCTCACTTATAATATTTATATTATTTATAACGCCAAACTTTTCATTTTTAATATTTATTTTAATATTATTTATTTTTCTATTAATTATTTTTTTAACAAAAAAAATTTTATCTAAACAAAGCTTAAGTCAGTCAAAATCTATTTTTGAAAGGTTTAAAATAGTGAATGAAACTTACGGAATAATTAGGGAAATTATAATAGATAATAGTCAAGAGTTCTTTAAAAATAAATACAAAAAATCAGATGATAAGTTTAGAAAAGCTCAGTTTGTTATAGGAATTATATCTGGAATTCCTAAATTCATAATAGAATATATTCTAATACTTATTATTTTTATATTCGTATACAATTTATTATTTACTTACAATTACAACTCATCTCATGTATTGCCATTAGTCTCTTCATTTGCTTTTGTGGCTTATAGATCTATGCCTTTATTAAATAATATTTATTCAAGTATTGCTCAAATTTCTGGTTATAAAGAATCAGTTTTAGAGGGGATAAATTTGTTAAATGAAATTAAACTTTTAAAAAAACAAAATCATGAAGATTTGACGAATTCAAACATTGATTTAAAATTTAATTTATCTTTAAGTTTAAAAAACGTAAATTTTACCTATCCAGATAATTCAGCAAAAGTATTAAAAAACATAAATATCAATTTAGAAAAAGGTAAAATATATGGAATCAAGGGTTCATCTGGAACGGGGAAAAGTACTTTATTAAATATAATCTCAGGCTTAATTATTCCTACACAGGGAAAGCTGTTTGTTGATAATACTTTAATTAATAAAGAAAAAATAAACTTATGGAGAAATAAAGTGTCATTAGTTTCACAATCAAATTTTTTTTTAGATGAGACAATTTTTGAAAATTTAACAATTTCTTCTAATATAAATGATGAGCAAAAGTTAAATTTATTAGTAAATTCATCATTAAAAACTTCGGTTTTAGAGGATTTTATTAAAAATTTGCCTAATGGTGTTCATTCAAAAATTGGAGATAATGCAGTGAGAATTTCAGGAGGCCAAAAGCAAAGATTGGCGATAGCTAGGGCATTGTGTAAAAAACCAGAATGCTTAATGTTAGATGAGAGCACAAGTGGGCTTGATATTGAAAATGAACAAAAATTAATAGAGAATTTAATTAATATAAAATCTAAAATGTTGATAGTTCTGGTCAGTCATAAAAAACAAACACTAGAATTTTGTGATGAAATTATTGATTTAGATAGAATGAATTAATGGATTTTGCACCAATTGTTTTATTTGTATATAATAGATTAGATCATCTAAAACTAACACTTAAATCTTTAAAAAAAAATAAAGAAGCTTCAAATACCGATTTGATAATTTATTCAGATGGGCCAAAAAATAAATTAGATAAAGTGAATGTTTATAAAGTTAGAAGTTTTCTAAAGAAAGTCTCTGGTTTCAAAAAAAAAAAAATAATTTGTAGAGTAAAAAATATTGGTTTAGCAAACAATATTGTTAATGGCATTAATCAAACTTTTAAAAAATACGATAAAGCAATAATAATTGAAGATGATATTCTTGTTTCTAATGTTTTTCTTAAATTTATGAATACAAATTTAATAAGTTATAATAAAAATAAAAATGTTGCCTCAATTCATGGCTATTGTTACCCAATAAAATTTAAAAAAAATAATGAGGAAACTTTTTTTTTAAAAGGTGCAGATTGTTGGGGTTGGGGGACTTGGAAAAGAGCCTGGAAAGAATATAATAATAATTCAAAATATTTGATTAATTTAATAAAAAGAAAAAATTTGCAGAGAGAATTTGATTTTAATTATAGTTATCCATATCTTGAGATGCTAAAACTTACTGAAAAGAAAAATCACTCTTGGGCTATAAAATGGTATGCATCTGCATTTGTTAAAAATATGTTTACTTTGTATCCTAAAAAATCTTATGTAAGAAATATAGGAAATGATGGATCGGGAACAAATTGTTCTGTTCAAAAAAAATCTTATGTCAGTAATCTCAATGATAAAGCAAGTTTTAAAAAAATTGAAATTAAAGATAATAATGAAGCAAGAATACTTTTTGAAAAATTTTTTAATAAAATTTATAAGAAAGAAAATATTTTAAATAAATTGGTTAGATTTATTAATATATAAAAAAAATAATTGAATGGTATATAAAACATAAATCAGTGTTCAATTAGTTTATGTTAAAGAATATAATTAATAAAATTTATAAAAAAAAAATTGGATTTTTTGGAAAATATACTTCCTATGATCAAGCATTATTAAGTTGTGATGGATATTCCACCAAAAATTTAATTCGTCATGTTTTCAACAAAGCAAAATTTGCAATAAAAACAAAAAATTATGAGCAGGATGGTATTATTTATAAAAAGCCAATAATAAATCAATTTCTAATATTCTGTTTCTTAAATTATTTAATTAATCAAAAAGACTTTGATGTAAAAAAAAAATTCAAGGTATTGGATTATGGTGGTAGTTTTGGTAACTTATTTTTTTCTTTAAAAAATTTTATACATCTAAATTTTGATTGGACCATCATAGAGCAAAATGAGAAGGTAAAACTCGCGAATGAAAATAAAATTTTCAATAATATAAAATTCAAAAACTCAACTTATAAATCAAAAAAATATGACTTAGTAATATTTAATACATCTTTTCAATATCTTCCAAAACCAATTGAAACTTTTAAAAAATTAAAAACTAAAAACGATAAATTTATAATTACAAATTTGACTATATCCAATTTGGATAAAAATTATTTGAAAATAGAATATCCTGACCCAAAAGTTTATAGATATACCTATCCTTGTTGGTTTTTCAGTAAAAAATATCTAGTTAAAAATCTATTTAAAAATTTTAAAGTCAAAATATTTAAAATTGATAATCCACCATATTTACTTAATAAAAAAGAGAAATATATAAATTTATATTTAGAGAAAAAATGAACCATTTCTGCACATATTTTGACGAGACTTTTTTATCTAGAGGACTTGCTATGATGGACTCTTTGAAATCGTGTAACAAAAACATCAAATTTTATGTGCTTGCTTTAGATTATAAAACTCTCATAAAACTAAAAGAATTGAAAAAAGATTATATTAAAATAATTAATTTAAGAGTTTTCTCTAACAAATATCCCGAGTTGAAAAATCAAAAAAATAAGAGAAAAATTAATGAGTTTTGTTTTTTATTAACTCCATACTTAATTGATTATTGTTTAAGAACATTATTTTTAAAAAAAATTTTTTATACAGATGCAGACTTATTATTTTTCGATGACTGTAAAAAAATTATTAGTAAATTAAATAAATACTCAATAATAAGCTCTGAGCACAATTTTAGTAAAAAAAATAAATTTCAAGAAAATATCAATGGGAAATTTAATGTTGGATTTTTAGGATTTAAAAAAAATGCCACTAGCCTTAAGTGCATAAGATTATGGAAGAAGCAGTGTTTTTTCTCCACTACACTTGATGATTCTTTTAAAACTTTAATTAAAGGAGACCAATTATACTTAAATCAATGGCCATTTCTCTATAAAAAAAGTTTTTCTTCTATACGTAATAAATTTTTCAACATTGGTGCTTGGAACTTTAACGATTTCAATTTTAACTTAAAAAGAAATAATACAATTTTTGCAAATAATAAAAAGGTGTTAATGATACATGCAAACTTTATAGAATTTGAAAATAAAAATAAAATCATCGTTAGCAATAACAAAAAATTAAAATTGTTAAATGAAATTGTATGCGAAAAATATATCGAATCTTCAAAACAATTAGGAAATAAAAATATTAGTATTTTGAAGATTGGTTTAGCAAATAAAATAAAAAAAGCTATTTATGATTATTTTTAAATTTTCTATTTGAAACCGATATTAAATAATAAATAATCAAATAGTTCCAAATATCATCCATATAATTATATATAAAATTTAAAAAAATAAAATTTGTGCTTAAAAATACAAAAAAAATTTTTTCATTTGAATTGTTATATTTATAAAAACTAAAATATATATTTTTTATTATAAAAAATAAAATTATCAAAATTACTATAATATTAAAATTATTTAATAAATACAAAAAGGAGCTTTCGTAGTATCTTTTGTCATTTATAAAAACTTTCTGTAAAACATAAAAATTTGAATTTTTACTTAAGCTAATAATATTTTCTTTTGTACTACTCCATTCATTTATTTTTTCATCAAGACTTTGTTTACTTGACTTTAATAAGTGACCATGTGACTCCAGTCCAGGAAGATCTAATTTTTCGTTCTTATAATTAAATGATTTTAATTTTACCTTAAAAACATCAAACAAATTAATATCGACAGTTTTATTTATAGCAACTATCGAAGTAAAACTTATTATTGGAGTTAGTAAAACATAAATCATTAATTTTTTGCAAAGTTTCTTTTTTAAAAAAAAATAAAAGATTAAAAATAAAGATAAATTTAAAAATGTTATTAGATAAGATCCTCTACTATATGATAAAAAAATGATGATCAAATTAATTTGATTTATAAGAAATATTTTATTATCCCATCTAATTAAAAATAAATATAATAAACTTAATAAAAAACCATAAATGAAAATTTGTATGTCCTCATTTCTAGTCGATGGAAGATATTTGTAGGAAAAATAGATATATTGCTCTCCCCAAGCACCAGGCTGACCTCCATTTATCCATCCGTAAATTCCTAATAAACTAAAAATCAATGAAAAATAAATTAAACTTTTTGCAAAGAATTCTAATTTTATTTCATTTGTTAAATAAGATAATGCAACAACTAAAAAAAAATATATTGAAATTCTTAAGTCAAATATGCTGCGATTATAATAAAAATCTATTAAAATAATTAATGATACCAGAATCAATGGTAAAAAAAATCTAATTTTAATAATATTTTTCTCGTTAAAGAAAATTGACCAAGCAATTAAAATTGAAAAAATTACAAAGATAAAATCGTGAAGAATCTCAAATTTATCATTTAAAAATTTAACTTGATTTATAAAGCAAAATAAAAAAAATAATTTAAGAATAATTGTATCGATATTTCTTTTCTGTTTAAAAATCCCTAACAATTTCACTACTTTTTATTGTAAAAATTTATTAAGATTAAAGTATATACTATTGATAATATACAAAAGTACTTTAATTCATAAAAAATTTGTAGAGATAAATTTATAGTCAGACCTAAATTATAGATAATAAAATATTTTAACACGTAGCTGTGAGATTTATTATGTAATTTTACAGGTTTTAAAAAATTATAATCAAATAATCTTTCCCAAGGATATTTACCATCTAGCATTTTTCTTATAATTGTTAATGAACAATCCATAAAAGGATAGCATATTAATGTTATCATTATATCAATTCTATTAATCGATAAAAAATATAGAGAATATAGG
>MDSZ01072895.1_pt1 | contig 30002 bp, 28 predicted proteins | sample 811201 | NCBI WGS metagenome assembly MDSZ01 (sample SAMN05326647, study PRJNA326480) | marine metagenome | isolation source: seawater | place: Indian Ocean: North | collected 2010 | reverse complement strand
CTGCTTGGCATTCTCATAGAAAATGCCGGGGCCCAGACAGCAACCCTGATTCTGGAAACAGAAGGCCGGTCTCTCATTGCTTCCCGCGGGAGTTCCGAGCAGGTCGAATGTTTTCTGCCGCTTTCCCTGCCTGTGGAAAAGGCCGAATCCCTCTCCCTCTCGGTCTTCTCCTGGGTGAAACAAAACCGGGAAAATCTTGTTTTGGAAAATGCCGCCAGCGAGGAACAGTTTGCCTGGGATGACTATATCCAGAGGGAGCGTCCTAAATCGATCCTGTGTGCGCCGATCATTCATAAGTCATCTTTGAGCGGAATCATTTACCTGGAAAATAACCTGGTTGAGGGAGCCTTCACCCCCCAGCGACTTGAGTTGATCAAACACCTCACCTCCCAGATCGCCATTTCCCTGGAAAACGCCAGGCTTCACGAAAACCTCAAAAAGGCGATGGACGAACTGAAAGAGAGCGAAACCTCCCTGCGTCAGGAAAATATCCTCCTGCGAGCCCGCACCAAAGAACGCTTTCGGTTTGGCGATATTATCGGGAAAAGCGAACCCATGCAGCAGGTATACGAGTTGATTTTAAAAGCGGCGGCCAGCGATGTGAACGTGATACTCTACGGCGAATCGGGAACCGGGAAAGAACTGGTCTCCCGGGCCATTCACGACGCCAGTGAACGCAAGGAGCAATTATTTTTCCCGGTGAACCTCGGGGCCATCGCTGAAAACCTGATCGAGAGCGAGTTCTTTGGACACAGAAAAGGCGCTTTCACCGGGGCTGACAATGATAAGCAAGGTTTTTTGCACCTGACCGATAAAGGCACTTTGTTCCTGGATGAACTGGCCGATATCGGACTGAACCTGCAGGTTAAACTGCTTCGTGTCCTGGAGAGTAGTGGCTTTACCCCGGTCGGCACCACAGAGGTCATCAAACCCAATATCCGCTTCATTACAGCTTCAAACCAGGAGCTGAGTCATCTGGTGAAGAAGGGGCAAATTCGAGAAGATTTCTATTACCGTATCCATGTCTTTCCCATCCGCCTACCACCGCTCCGGGAAAGAAAAGAGGATATCCCCCTCCTGGTCGAGCATTTTTTAAAATCCAATTCACAGCTTCAAAAAGGAAATCCAATTACATCAGGATTTCTGGAAGCCCTGCAGGGCTACGATTGGCCTGGTAATGTCCGGGAGCTGCAAAACGCCCTGCATCGCTATGTCACTCTGGGAGATATCAATTTTCTGGGGGAACGGATAAGTTCCAAAATCAGCGAAACTTCAAATTTCGGAGATAACACCCGCCATGGCGAAATTGCGCTGGATCAGGCCGTCGCGGATTCGGAAAAAGCGGCGATTGTCAATGCCCTGAAAAAATTCCAAGGCCACAAGATAAAAACCGCTGCCGCTCTGGGGATCTCCCGGACCACCCTCTTCAACAAAATGAAAAAGTATCGAATTCGGACCATTATAGGAACTTAATAATAGGGTTTAATAGTGTTCAAAATATTAAACATTTGTGTCAAGTTCTAGATTTTGATCTATAAAGATTTAATATCAGTGAGTTAACTACTATTTCCACCCGGATTTAGTTCACATATTTGAACACTTGCTTCGCATACCCAACCACCCCTCTTTTTAAAATTAGATAATAATTACAGTTAGTTAACTGGATAGTATCAGATGTGGTACAAAGCTTGAAGCTGAGTGCAGGGTTTATGGGATGCTGTATCAAGCTTTTGTCCATCCATACTCCCCCCTAAGCAGCAGATGGGGAAAATTTTTAAATAGTAAAGTTGGTGGACTGTTTTGGATTGTTATGGTCATAAGTGGCTGTTGTTTTTTTAACTCCTGATAGAATAGGGGGAAGTGAACCTAATCATTAGTACCTTGGGCAGCGTGCTCCAGGGAATGAAGGCCGGTTTCAAATCAACCTTTAATTATAAACTTCTAATCAAAAGGAACAATATGGGTAATCAACAAAACAATTCAACCTTCAGGACAACCCTGCTAGCCCTCATTATGGCTTTGATTGTAGGGGGGGCAAGCTTCTTGGGCAGCCCGGCCTGGGCAGCCGAAATAGTTGGTTTTTCGTCGGAGGCGGCAAAGAACGCCGGGCCGCAATACGGTGGGAGTATTACATTCCTGGATGGATATGGAGCGGCTTTTCCGCCTACAGTCTGGCACAAAGGAGAAGGCAGTCAGTGGACGGCAGCTATTTATCATGAACCGATGTATGAGACCCTTATACATGCAGACATTGATAAGTTTGGGCCACGCGGCTCAGGGACCAGTAAATTTTATCACTCTCAAGGGTTTCCTTTGGATTTCCTAAGAGGTCGGTTGGCTGAAAGCTGGTCGTTACCCGATGAGAAAACAATTATTTTCACACTACGTCGGGGAGTCATGTGGTCGGGCAAGCCGGGAGTCATGGAATCAAGGGAGCTGACAGCGGAGGATATCGTTCATAGCTTTAAGGTGGGTGTGCCGCGCTATGGAATGCCAATATTTAAAGACATGGAGTCAATGAAAGCTACGGATAGGTACACGGTTACAATAAAGATGAAAAAATTCTATATTGACTGGGACCATTACTTTGGATTCGCGCATTGGGCTGGGGCGTCCATCGTACCTCGTGAGCTGACGGACGAGGCTATGAAAGACTGGAAGACTCATGTGGGGCTGGGGACAGGCCCCTTTACACTCGAGGACGTCGTGGAAGGCAGCTCGGTATCTTACACAAGGAATCCCAATTACTGGGACAGTTACGTATTCAATGACAAGAAATACGAGATCCCGTTTATCGACCGCCTGGTAAAAACTGTAATAAAGGATAAATCCTCCCAGGTCGCTGCGTTACGAACAGGGAAGATTGACGTGTATGATGTACTCGAAAAAAAGTTCGTCGACTCGGTAAAAAGATCAGCTCCCGAAATAAGGATGATAGAGAGAGCGGCAGAGAGAGCCTGGAGAATCGGCATGAGGCTGGATGTGAAGCCCTTTGACGATCTCAGGGTGCGCAAAGCAATCAGCATGGCTATAGATCGAGAAGCCTTTATCAATGCCTTGCAGGGAGGTGCTGGATTGATTTTAAACGCTGAGCTCCATGCAGAACTTCCAAGGACTCTCCATACTCCTATGGAGGAGCTACCGCGATCAACTCAGGAAAATTTTGAGTATAACCCTGAGCGTGCGAGGCAACTATTAGCCGAGGCAGGCTACCCGAACGGTTTCAAGACTACCATACAAGCATATTCACGGGAGCCTGAGCGAGATGTGGTGTCTTTTCTGGCAGCTATGTGGAAGGATATCGGAATCGACGTTAAAATTGATCTGCGGGATTCGGCTACTTTGGATGGAATGCTTATGAAAGATGAGCATGCGCCGATGACTTTTCTTGCTAACTCAGTTGGTCTACCAGGCACTACTCTGCTGACGTTTGCAGTTGACGAGTCTAATACTTATCAAACCGCGGTGGTTGATGACCCTGAAATAAACGAGATTTATGCGAAGTGGTCATCAACATTGGACCCAGTTGAAGCGAACAAGATCATGAAGGGTTTGAACCAGTTGTGGCTGTCGAAAGCTTATGTGGCCTATGCACCAACTCCAATGGTAACCGTGGCTTACTGGCCATGGGTAGAGAACTACGCCGGCGAAGTCAATGATACCTGTTGTTTTTCCGTGGGCGGGATTTTCGCTCGTGCCTGGATCAACAGCGATTTAAAGGCAAAAATACAGTAATGAGCCAATCGGGGAATGAGATCGCTCCATTCCCCGATTATGAGAGGGTAGAGAAACAAGGGGATACAAAATGCAAGCCTACATAATCAGGAGAGTACTCCTGATTATACCCACTATATTCGTAGTGAGTCTCATCGTGTTCTTTGCCGTTCGCTTAATTCCCGGCGATGTAGTGTCCCAGATGGCATCTGGGATTGGAAACATGCCAGAAATGACCCAAGAGGTTATAAGTAAACGCCTGGGACTGGATGCGCCGATCCATGTCCAATACGGACGCTGGTTAGGAGTGATTCGGGACCAACATGGCTCTTTTTCCGGACTTTTTCAAGGCAGCCTTGGATTATCCCTATGGACCCAGCTCCCAGTGACTGGGATAGTCCTCAAGCGATTACCATTAACCTTTGAGCTTGCTCTCTTTACTTTGACAATAGCGGTCCTAATAGGTATCCCTATCGGGATCTATTCAGCGATACGGCAGAACACCACGGGTGACTACACCGCGCGCAGCTTTTCTATGTTCGCTATCGCGATGCCCGACTTCTGGCTGGGGACGCTGGTAATCGTCTTCCCCTCGCTTTGGTGGGGGTGGTCTCCGCCGATAGAGTATACCAGTTTCACTAAGGACCCGCTTAAAAACCTGGGGCAGTTCATCGTGCCCTCTCTTGTTTTGGGCATGCTGATGTCGGGGTTAGTCATGAGGATGACGCGAACCATGATGCTGGAGATCATCAGGCAAGATTACATCAGGACAGGTTGGTCAAAGGGACTCAAGGAGATGGTGGTCATCCTCCGGCATGCGCTTCCAAACGCCCTCATTCCGGTGATCACCGTCATCGGATATATGTTACCGTGGGTGATTGGGGGTACCATTATCATAGAGAGGATATTCGGCTTGCCCGGCCTGGGTCATTTATTGGTACAAGCCATTAATGATAGAGACTATACCGTAATCTCCGGAATAACGATATTTGCCGCTATCATTTTAATGCTGGCCAATCTAGTGATTGACCTGACCTACGCCCTTCTGGACCCCAGGATTCGGTATAGATAAGAAGAGCGATCTTGAATGATACCCTAGAAATCCCATCCAAAATCAGTGAGCCCAAGCGAAGTGCCAGGCTGGTGGTGTTCTTGACCAGGCTGGTCAAGGAGCAACCCCTGGGTCTTATTGGGGGGATTATCGTGCTGCTCTTTCTTTTTACTGGTATTTTTGCCGATTGGCTGGCGCCTTATGGAGTGAACGACATTCACCCGAGAGATTACCTGCATCCCCCCTCATTTAAGTATTTCCTCGGGGCGGATAACCTGGGGCGGGACATTTTTAGCCGTATTGTCTTTGGGGCTCGTATCTCGATGATTGTCGGTTTAGGGGCGACTATTCTGGCGATCCTGATTGCCTTATTGATCGGGGTCCCTTCCGGGTTTTTCGGCGGTAAGTTCGATATGGTCGTGCAGCGGTTTGTGGATGGCTGGATCTGCTTTCCCCCGTTCATCATTTTCTTATTTGCGGTCTCTATCGTGGGGCCAGGGATGTGGCAGCTGATTATCGCGATGGGGTTGGTACAAGGTATCGGTGTTTCAAGGATCATGAGAAGCGCCGTTATCGCCATTCGAGAGGATATGTATGTAGAAGCGGCGGTGGCGATTGGCAGTCCGACTACGAAAATCATAACCCGACATATCCTGCCCAATATTATGCCGACCATCATCATCCTATTTTCGGCAACTGTGCCGAGTATGATTTTAGGGGAAGCCGCCCTCAGCTTCCTGGGTTTGGGCATCCCCCCCCCGGATCCTACCTGGGGAGGGATGCTCAGTGGCTCCGGACGCTCTTATATGTTCCTATCTCCTTTGATGTCCATATGGCCTGGTCTTTCTCTGATGATTGTCGTCTACGGCCTCAATATTTTCGGCGACGCCCTCAGGGATTTGCTCGACCCCCGGTTGCGGGGCGCTGCAGGGCGTTATGGCGGGGCTCAGGCGAGGTCTCAACAAAAGAAAACTTCATGATTTTTGGAAAGGAAACGTAACATGGCAAAAAATTACACACTCCTCGTAGGCACCGTCGGTCAAGGGCTGAACGTGAGTGCCGATGGCGGTGATTCCTGGACCCCAATCTATCAGCCTATGTGGCACGAGTCCAACGTCAGGGCGTTGTGCGTGGATCCATCCAACCCCCGGCGGGTATTGGCCGGGGTTGATGGTCATCAATTATTACCCTCATCCCAAGTGGGCGTTTTCCGCAGCGAAGACGGCGGCACGACCTGGGAAAACCTGGATGCCCCCACATCGGGCCTTGAAATCTGGTCGGTCACTGTCGATCCCACGGACCCGGACACCCTCTTCGTGGGCACGCGACCCGAGGGATTCCGCTCCAGGGATGGGGGGAGGACCTGGAGCAAGCTTCATATGGGCGTAAACATGCAGAGCCCCCTGTCTCCAGTACTTCCTGACTCGCCGCCGCGGACCACCTGCATGATGGTAGATCCCAGGAACAACGACACCATCTGGGCTGGCATGGAGGTTGACGGGGTTTACAAGAGCCTGGATGGCGGCGATAACTGGGGCCGCCTGCCCGACCTGGGGCCTGACCCCGGCCATGGCGACATTCACAGTATGACTCTGAAGACTGGTGCAAGTTCCGCAGTCTACTGTACCTCTCCCTTTGGGATCGCCACCAGCCACGACGAAGGCGAAAACTGGGATTACCACTATTTTTCCAAGTTCCATGAAGCTGACACCGTGTCCTACTGCCGCGGCATGGTCATCAAAGCGGATAACCCCGATGTCATGTTCGTCGGCAACGGCGACGTTATTCCCGGTGTCACCGGTGCCGTGCAGCGCACCCAGGATGCCGGGAAAAGTTGGGAACCGGTGTCCCTGCCGGTAGAGCCCAACTCCGTTATCTATGGGATGGCCACTCACAAGGAGCGACCCAACGTAATCGTCGCGGCCAGCTTCTATGGCTACGTGTACCTGAGCGAAGACGGGGGTGATTCCTGGCAAAAGCTGCAAAAGGAGTTTGGTGAGGTCCGTTCCGTGGCCTTGCTGCCCAACTAAAGAGGTGGATTGCCCGCCCCATTATTTGACTTAACCTTTACAGGAGACAGGAACATGGCGAATGGAAAGATAAAAACAGCCGTTATTACCGGCGAGCACGAGTATGACGTGGTCGGCTTCCAGTCCATGCTTCGCTCCCTTCCCGAAATCGAGGCCTACCCTCAGAACATGTGGGACTTCGTTTTCGACTCGGCACGCGGTCCAGGGACCTATGACGTACTCGTGTTCTTCAACTGGCACCAAAGCACGCCCGCCGAAAAAGATGGCAAATTAGAGCCAGGAACCTCTAAGCAGAGCGGAGGAGGCCTAAAGGAGATACTGGAGGGGATTCGCCGTAATGGGGACCAGGGGATATTTCTGCTGCATCACGCGCTGGTAGCCTTTCCCGACTGGTCGCTCTGGAGAGAGCTGAGCGGCATGCGTCATAAGGGGGGCACAGTACCGTACGCCTTGGAGCAGACCGTGCACATTGACGTCGCGGACACCGAGCATCCCATCACTGCCACACTAGAGCCGTGGGACATCGTCGACGAGACCTATCACACAGTCGATGCGGACGAGGATAGCCACATCCTGCTCACCACCGATCATCCCCAGAGTATGAAGACGATCGCCTGGACGCGGACCTTTGGTAAGGCGAGGGTCTTCTGCTATCAGGGCGGGGACGATAACCGGGCCTACTCAAACCCCGGTTTTCGAACGGTAGTGGGGCGGGGCATCCAGTGGTTAGCGGGGAGACAAACTACCATCAATCATCAATAAAAGAAGGAAACCATGAGACTGAAAGACAAGGTCGCTTTTATCAGCGGGGGAGCCAGGGGCCTGGGCGCAGCGATGGCCACGCTGTTTGCCAGGGAGGGGGCCAAAGTGGTCATCGGAGACGTGCTGGAAGAAGAAGGGCGTCAGACCGAGACCGAAATTAATGAAACTGGTGGCGAGTGCCTCTTCGTCCGGTTGGATGTCACCAACGAAGCCGAGTGGCAGCAAGCCGTGGCGTCCACGGTCACCCGCTTCGGGAAACTGAACGTTCTGGTGAACAATGCTGGTACTTGCCGATTTGCTCGGGTGGAGGAGATCACCAGCGAGCAGTGGGATCGGGATTTGGATATAAATGCCAAGGGTGCGTTTCTGGGGACAAAACACGTTATACCCGAGATGCGGAAAGCGGGTGGCGGCTCCATGATCAACATCGCTTCGGTGGCTGCGCTGGAAGGCAACATAGGGACGTCGTGCACCTACAACACGTCCAAGGCTGCGATGCGGCTATTGACCAAGTCCACCGCTGTTCAATACGCCAGGGAAGGGATCCGCGTCAATTCCATACTTCCGGCCAACATCGAAACAATGATGATCGCCCACTTTTTGGAGGAGGAGGAATCTCGACAGGACCTGTTCAACATTATTCCCCTAGGCCACGCGGGCCAGCCGGAAGACGTGGCCTATGGCGCCCTTTACCTGGCTTCGGACGAGTCTTCTTTCGTCACCGGCAGCGATTTGGTCATTGACGGTGGAGCAACCGCAGGGAGGTGATGGGTGAGTTTAGTATGATATGCATCGAAAACATTTCGAAAGGACCAAGATGGAAATGTAAAAAGCAAATCAACCTTCTGCCAAGGGCTGAAGATGATTTCGAATGAGCAACAGGCCTTCTACCGGGACAACGGTTATCTCATCGTGGAGGGTGTGCTCTCTCCTGCCCGGCTGTGTGTGCGCGATGCGCTCGAGGACCGGCTGGTATTCGAAGGACCGCAGGCAGGCTGGGAAGGCGCAGAGAGTCCCGGCGTACGCCGTCTGTGCAATCTGTTCGCCAAAGCACGTGCGTTCGAGGAGCTGGCCGTCGAGCCGATCGTGCTGGAGATGGCGCGGCTCACGATCGGTCCGGCGGTTCGCTGGCACGGGATGAACTTCCACGATCCTATCCCCGGCGACCTTGCGGCCCATCAGCCCATTCACACCGATCGTTCGTTCGAACCCAACTGCACCGGATTCCTGAACGTGTGCTGGGCGATCGACGCGATGACGGAAGAGAACGGTGCTACCCGCATCGTGCCGGGCTCGCACAAGCGGGGCTGCTTGCCGCGTGACCTGCTTAGCGAGGAGCAGACGCGTGCTCCGATCGAGGGGGAGATCTATGCTGTCTGCACGGCGGGCTCTGCGGTGTTCGTGCACGGGGACACCTGGCACAGCGGACGGGTGAACCGCTCGAGCGCGACACGCCGGGCCATTCACCTGACCTTTGCGTGTCCGAACACGGCGCCGCATTACGAGATCGCACGTTCGATGACCCCCGAGATCCGCACGCGTCTGGGGACCAACTGTGAGCTCATCCCGGATAACATGGATGCGTTCGGACTGCCGGATTATCCTCGTGCCGGGCGTATGGGAGACAACATCCGGGACAGCGCCGACACCGACGCCTGGAAGTCGGGCGACGTTCAGCGCGGCTGAGCCGTGACCGGCAGCGATTTGGTCATTGACGGTGGAGCAACCACAGGGAGGTGATGAATGGTTCCATGCTTCGCGTGGGAACCCGAGAACAAACTGAATTCTTAGAAGCTATCTATGCCAATATTGACGAAACATCAGATTGTCCGGATAACCGATGTGATGTTGCAGGCGGGAGGAGCCCCGGCCGGCCACGCTGGTATCGTGGCGGACCACCTGGCCCAGGCCAATCTTGCGGGATACGATTCCCATGGGTTCATTCGCCTACCCCAGTACCTGAAAGAAATAGAGGAAGGCGTGGTCGATCCAAGGGCAGAGCCGGAAGTCGTTGGCGACAATGGGGCGATCCTCCAGATCGATGGCCATTCTACCTTCGGACAGGTGGTTGCCACACGAGCGACCGAAATGGCAATCGAGAAGGCCCGTGATCATGGAGTCAGCTTGGTTAGCATGGGAAACCTGACTCATACGGGTCGAATCGGAACTTACCCTGAAATGGCAGCAGCGGCCGGCTTGGCGGCCATCATTTTCACGGGCTGGGCGGGAAAACCGTGGGCCCCCCTGGTTCCCTTTGGCGGACGCGAGGGCCGACTCGGTTCAAACCCTTTAGCGATGGCATTTCCTCATGCCGAAGGCGCCCCGGTCCTGCTTGATATTTCTACCTCGATCACCTCTGAGGGTAAGATACGGGTATACCGTAACAAGGAACAGGAGCTACCGGATACTTGGATCATTGATAAGCACGGGGTCCCCAGTAGGAACCCGAACGATTTCTACGATGGGGGTGCACAATTTCCCCTCGGTGGAATGCAAGGCGGCTACAAGGGATATGCGCTCTCGGTCATGATTGCTCTTTTCGGGGGACTTCTTGGCCAGATTGCTGTTCCTTCAGGAAAGACTTATATGGCTGAAATGTGTGAAGGATCCACGATACTCGCCATCGATATAGGCCGCATGGCACCCCTGGAAACCATCCGGGCCGAGGTCCAACAGATGGTGAAATACCTTCAAGACACCCCCCCTATGGAAGGATCGAGCGGAGTTTTCTTACCGGGGGAAAGATCCGCCAAGACGCGCCAAGAGCGATTGGCCCAGGGCATCCCTGTGGATCCCACCACTTGGGCTCAGGTAGAAGCCCTCTTCGACCCATACGGGGTCCGTGACCAATTGGCCGAAGTCCTTCCCTCAGGCGGATCAGGAGATCAAAAATGAGTGAACAACGTCTGAAGCGATTTGCAGATAATACAAAACATTAAAAACCATTGTGGAAAAAATTCTAGAGGTTAAAGATTTAAAAACAAATTTCTACACAGACGAGGGAGTGATTAAGGCTGTTGATGGCCTTTCATATGACATAAACAAAGGTGAATGTGTTGGGATTGTTGGAGAAAGCGGATGCGGGAAAAGTGTCGGTGCAATGTCTATAATTAGACTTATTCCATATCCACCTGGAATAATTGAAGGAGGAGAAATAAAATTTAAAGGAAAGAACCTTTTAGACATCTCAGAAGACGAAATACAGGAAATAAGAGGTAACAAAATTTCGATGATTTTTCAAGAACCATCAACCTCACTGAATCCGGTTTTAAGTGTCGAACGTCAATTGACTGAATCACTTGAGCTCCATCGTGCAATGAAACGTTCTGACGCAAAAGAAGAGTCTGTTAGACTTCTTGAACTCGTTGGAATTCCAGATCCAGATCGGAGAATTTATGATTATCCACATCAATTCAGCGGAGGTATGCAGCAGAGAATTATGATTGCAATGGCATTAAGTTGCAGCCCGGATTTGATCATTGCAGATGAACCTACGACTGCACTAGATGTCACAATACAGGCTCAGATTCTTGAGCTCTTAGCAGATACGAGGGAGCGATTGGGCACGGCGGTATTGATCATCACGCACAACCTTGGTGTTGTTGCCCGTTATGTGGATCGATTGAACGTAATGTATGCTGGTTCGATTGTAGAAACAGGAAAAACTGATGAAATTTTTGCTAATCCAAAGCACCCATATACAATAGGTCTACTCAAATCAGTTCCCCGGCTGGATCAGCCAAAGACAAAGGACATGGACGTCATTGAGGGAATGCCACCTAATCTTGCCAGGCTTCCTGAAGGATGTCCCTTTGCAGAGCGTTGCAGCTTTGTGATGGATCAATGCCGAGATGAAAAGCCTGTGCTGGAGGAAGTTAGTGAGGGTCACTTTAGAGCCTGTTTTTATGATGTAGAAAATTTATGACAACAGTAAAACAATAAGATGGCAAAACAGCAGGATAAATTGATTGAAGTCGAAAATCTTGTTACTTATTTCCCTATTTTTTCTGGAGTACTCCAAAAAAAAACAGGGGAAGTAAAGGCAGTAGATAACATAAGTTTCTTTATCAGAAAAGGAGAGACACTGGGACTTGTGGGTGAAAGTGGATGTGGTAAAACCACAACAGGCCGCTCGATACTTAAGCTTGAGGAGCCCACTTCGGGAAGTGTGATTTTCGAAGGTAAAAACCTGATTGAGATGAAAGGCGAAGCTTTAAGAAAGATGCGCGTCCAGATGCAGCCGATCTTTCAGGACCCTTTTGCCTCTTTGAATCCACGCATGAATGTGGGAGACATTATTGGTGAACCCTTGGAAGTTCATAATTTAGCCAAGGGTAAAGAACTCAGAGACAAGGTAAACGACCTACTAGAAAAGGTTGGTCTTGCTCCAGAAATGGCAGAGCGTTACCCCCATGAATTCAGTGGAGGTCAAAGACAGCGTATTGGTATTGCCAGAGCGTTATCGGCAAGTCCTTCATTCATTGTATGCGACGAAGCAGTCTCTGCTCTTGATGTTTCCATCCAGGGCCAGATCATCAAACTTTTAATCAAACTAAGAGAGGAACTGAACCTAACATATTTATTTATTTCTCATGATCTCTCTGTTGTGAGACACATCAGTGATAGAGTTGCAGTGATGTACCTTGGAAAAATTGTTGAGATCACCACCAGCGATCAGCTTTATCAGAATCCTCAGCATCCATATACAAAATCTCTTCTTTCAGCTGTCCCAATTCCAGACCCGATTGTTGACAGGAAAAGAGAAAGAATAATGCTCAAAGGAGATGTCCCCAGTCCGATCAATCCCCCCAGTGGTTGTCCCTTTCATACACGCTGCCAGATGGCAGTTGAGACTTGCAGTAGCTTAGATCAGAAACTGAGGAACATGGGTGAAGAACATTGGGTGGCCTGCGATCAAGTCTAGCTAAAGCCTTAAATTCTGCAAACATTTTAAGATTCGTACTCTATGGAGAGTAAAAAATCCAATGAGCCCAAAAGCCGTCGATTATTTTTAACCATCCTTGTAGCAGTAGTAGTTGTTCTGGTAATTGGTTGCATTGCAGGGTATGCAATCTACCGCCAGGAAATAGCACCCTTTGAAACGGTTGTCTTAAGAATCGATGAGAAGGAAATCAAGATGCGTTACTTCCTAAAACGTCTGCGGATGGGCGAAGGGAACCCCTCTTTTGGGGGTCCTATCAGTTTGCTGGGGATGATCACCCAGGAGGAGATCATCAAAGAAAAAGCCCCCCGAACGCCTTATAACCTCAGTGCCACTCCAGAGGAGATTGAAGGTTTTTTGAAAACACTCGCCCGTCGTGGAAGCGACTCCATAACCGAGGAGGAATACCAGGAATGGTACCGCCAGCAACTCAACCAAACCCAACTTAGCAAATCGGAATTTGAGGAACTCACGCGCACGCAAGTGTTGCGTCAGAAACTGTCAGACTATCTCGCGGTTCGGGCACCGACAGTAGCCGAACAAATTCATCTGCACATGATTGTTCAAAAATCCCCTGAGGCCGCGCAAAAAGTTCAGCAGCGCCTTGAGGCGGGGGAAGATTTTTACCAACTGGCAAAAGAGCTGAATCCCTCCGTAGCCACCAGAGAAAACCGGGGAGACTTGGGTTGGCAAATTAAAAATGGACTCGATAGGAGACTGGCGGATGTGGCCTTCCAACTAGAAGTTGGTGTGCCCAGCAATCCGATCCCTCTTTCAAAAGAGACCTTTGCCATTGTCATTGTGAAAGAAAAGGCTGCAGCCAGAGAAATGAGCAAGGAGATGCAGGAACGCCAAAAAATCAAGCTGGTTGAGCAATGGGCATCAAAGGAGTTACAGTACCATAAAATAAGCTATCACGGTTTAACCGAAGGAAAGGGCTGGGATTCAGAGACGAACGCCTGGGCCAACTGGCAGATGCAGCGGATGAATAGAGAGACGGAGAGTGACAAGTGATTAAAGTTGAAAGCTTGAGCAAGACTTACGGAGAACGCCTGGCAGTCGATGACATCAGTTTTAAAATTGAGCAGGGAGAAATCGTCGGATTTCTTGGCCCTAACGGTGCAGGAAAGACCACCACCATGCGTGCCATCACCGGTTATCTGATACCCACAGAAGGCGAGGTTTGGGTGGCCGAATGCAATATGCGCAATGACCCGCTTCAAGCACGGCAGCACATCGGCTACTTGCCTGAAACCATTCCTCTCTATACAGACATGACCACGCGGGCTTATCTAAGCTTCGCCGCCAAGCTTCGGGGACTGGACTCTAAGACAGCTCAACGCGGTATTGATGAGGTGGTGGAAGTCTGCCAACTGGAAGAGTATTTGGATGTCCTCACCGGCAAGCTATCAAAAGGTTTCCGGCAGAGGGTTGGGTTGGCCCAGGCGATCATCCATGACCCGGAAGTCCTGATCCTCGATGAGCCCACTGTTGGCATCGATCCGCTCCAGGTGGTTCAAACCAAAGAAATGATCAAGGAGTTGGGGCGCAAACGCACCATCCTGCTTTCCTCCCATATCCTGCCAGAGGTTAACCTGATCTGTGAGCGGGTCATCATTATCAATCATGGCAGGATCGTGGCCGAAGACAGTATCGAGAACCTTTCCAAAGTCCTCAATGCCAAGCATCAGTTACGATTAAGGATCGACGGCCCTGCCGATAAAGTGACGGAGCATCTCTCAAAGATAGAGACGCTGCTCGATGTCACCTATCAGGAACCTCACCATTTGCTTGAATTTGAAGAAGGGAAACAACCCCAGTCCAAGATCAACCAAGTTCTGTCTAAGGAAGGCTGGACACTTCTTTCCATGGAGGAGGTGGAGATGAGTCTTGAGGAAATTTTTGTTAAACTCACAAAGGAGGCGGAGGTAGAAGGTTGAAAAAGATTATTCTCATTTGCAGCAAGGAACTTGGTACCTACCTCAGCTCTCCTATGGCCTACATCGTTTCGGCCTTCTTCATCGGACTTTCAGGGGCATCATTTACAACTTATCTGGCCCAATCCAGCTATTCAGACACAAGCATCCGGGGATTCCTGGAAACAGCCCAATTTCTCATCCTCCTCTTTTCCGCGTTGCTTACCATGCGTCTGATCTCAGAGGAGCGAAAACTGGGAACCTGGGAGCTGCTCTTGACCGCCCCGGTGCAGGACTACGAAATTGTGTTGGGAAAGTTTTTTAGCAGTCTGATTATCCTGGCAGGAATGTTGATCATGACTCTTTACTTTCCCGTCCTTCTGATGATATTCGGTGATCCCGATACAGGCCCCATTCTAACCAGTTATCTGGGCCTTATTCTGATCGGCTCTGCTTCCCTGGCTATCGGAATCTTTTCCTCTTCCCTGACTACCAATCAGATCGTCTCTGCGGTTGTGGCGAGCGGTATCCTCTTCGGCCTCTGGTTTCTCGGTATGGTTGGGAATCTGCTTCCTCAACCTGCGGGGGAGATTCTTTCTTATTTTTCTCTCTCTAAACATTTCCCCGGCTTTGTGAGGGGCATCGTTGACACTCGAGATGTGATCTACTATCTCAGTGTCACCGCTGTTTTCCTCTTCCTGTCAGTCAGATCAATTGAGACGGAAAGGTGGCGCTAATGAAAACCTCAATTCTTGCTCTGCTTGGATTGGCTGCTCTCTCTGTTGGGTTGGTCCTCAATTTTGTCATGCCGGGAATCCGTTATTATGCCTGGATAATCCTTGCTCTGGGAGCAGCCCTGTTAGCGGTTGCCTTCATTTTTGATTTTAGAAGAGTCCAGAACACCCTGATCAGCCACCAGGGAAAGTTTGGAGTTGGTACAACGGTGGGAATTTCTCTTTTTTTTGGTGTCATTCTCCTCGCCAACGCTATCAGCGTGGGGAATTTCCACCGTTTCGACTTCACTGGCTTAGCCCAATTCACGCTGACCTCCCAGACCAAAGAGGTTTTGAAGGCCTTGGAAAATCCAGTAGAAATCGTGACCTTCTTTTCGCCAACTGTCCCACCACAGGTTAGTATGCAGGGCCGGTTCCTGCTAGATGAATACAGGCTTCACAGCGATCAGCTTACCCTGCGTAACCTCGATCCGGACCTCAACCCCGATCAGGCCAGGCAATATGGATTGAATCGATTGGGAGCTCAGTACGGGAGTGTGGTCTTCAAGGGCGAAGCGGGGCAAACTCAAGTTTATGGCCCCCAAATCATGGGAGAAGCCGAACACGCCTTCACCAGTGCCATCCTTCAAGTCACCGGCACCCTGCAAAAAAGGATTTACTTCCTCACGGGACACGGGGAACACAGCATTCAGAGCGACTATTCCAAGGCTAGAGGCGGCCTAAAAGACAATCTCTTTCTCGTCGGCGAGCTGGACCTGTTGAACGGCTTCGGAATCCCTCAAGATGCCGCGGCCCTCGTCATTCCTGGACCCAATAAAGATCTGGACAAACGTGAAATCAAGCTGCTAAACGACTATCTGCGAAAAAATGGAAAACTCTTAATTCTCCTCAATCCAGATCCTTCTGAGAGCTGGAAACAGCTGCTCTCTGAGTGGAGAATCGATGTGCCTGCTGGCACACTGATCGACCCGGCTTCCCATGTGGTCCCAAACCTTGACCATCCTCTGGTTCCAAGGAATCAGAACCGATTTGGATTCACTGAGGTTTATTTTGCAGGTGCGGCCGGATTGATTCCTCAAAAAGGGCTTCCTGAAAGTTTCAAAATCCAACTGCTGGCATGGACCAGTCGCAAGAGCTGGATCGAAAAAGATTTTACCTCCGGAGAAGAACCTCAGTTCGACAAACTGAAAGATCAACAAGGACCCTTTGCCATCGGTGCGATGATCAACAAAGGAGGGACTAGTATTGTAGTCTTTGGAGATTCTGACTTTGTCACCGACAAGCATTTCTATAACGGCAACAACAGTGACCTCTTCCTCACTAATGTAAACCAGCTTGCAGCTGAAGCTGAGGTCATCTCCGTGGACCGCAAGGTCCTTCCTGCCCGCCGGCTTTTATTGAGCCCAGAGCAAGTACGGTTCCTCCATGTCTCGAGCATCGGCCTGTTGCCTTTTCTTCTCTTGATCATCGGTGGTTATGTCCGCTGGCGCACACGATAGTTCATGGGGGGGAACCGATGAAACTGAAAAGTATTATGGTTTTGGCAGTAATGCTGGCAGCCTCTGGGACTCTCTATTATTTCATGAGCCAAACCAAACTCCCACCCCCCGCTAAACCACGTCCTTTTGTCTGGGACGTGGATGTGGATGAACTGGCCAAGATGGCGATCAGTCTGCCTCCTCATGGAAAAAGAGAGGCCTGGGTCAAACATGAAGATCGCTACTGGTACTTCGATCAGCCTGAGGGACCTAAGGTGAACATGGAACGCTGGGGCGGGGGTATCCCACTGCTGCTCAGTGGTCCGGGGGCTGAGCGTCTGATTGCAGAAAATGCCAGCGAAAAGCAGTTTGAAATCTTTGGTCTGATCGAACCGGTCATGAAGATCGATTTGACTCTGGTAGACCGCAGGGTCATTCAGATCGATGTTGGAGACAGCACCCCCGATGCTCAGGGCTTTTATGTGAGGCTCCGCCAATCCAAAGCGATCTACACCGTACACGAATCATGGTACCACGTCCTCGAGCGTCTGGTGCTAGAACCGCCTTATTAACTTTTAAAAAACATTATGGAAAAGATAATGCTTTTTATTTTATGGTTGGTAGCCTTTATTTCTAAAAAACCCATTTTCAAAAGAGGAATATGAAAAAAATTCTTAATGATCCCTTTAAATACGTGGATGAAATGCTTGACGGTCTATGTTCAGCTCACCCAGAGATATATAGACAAACTGGTGAGGGAGGTAAAGTGATAGTCCGTGCATCAGGAATATCAGATGGTAAGGTTGGTATAGTTACTGGAGGCGGTTCGGGACATCTTCCTGTCTTTACGGGCTATGTTGGTAAAGGTCTATTGGATGCCTGTGCTATTGGAGCTGTTTTTGCCTCACCATCAGTCGAACAGATGGCAGACGCTATGCGGGCGGCTAATGGAGGTGGAGGAGTTCTGCGACTTTACGGAAATTATGGAGGTGATGTCATGAATTTTGATATGGCAGGTGAAATGTTAGAAATGGAAGACATTCCTTCCACCACAGTCCTATTAGCAGATGACGTTGCCTCTGCTCCAAAGGAAGAACGTGAAAAAAGAAGAGGGGTAGCCGGTATGGTCTATGCTTTCAAGACTGCCGGTGCGGCTGCGGAACAGCTGAAAAATCTGGAGGATGTAACACGTATTGCCCAGAAAACAGCAGATGCCTGTCATTCAGTGGGGGCGGCATTAACTTCCTGTACAATTCCACAAGCTGGGAAACCAACTTTCGAAATTTCCGAAGAAGATATGGAAATGGGAATGGGTATTCATGGTGAACCAGGTGTTTGGCGTGGGAAACTCAGAACAGCTGACGAGATTGCCAATGAAATGGTGGATATGCTGCTAGCAGACATTAATCCAAATTCGGGATCACGGATGTCTGTGATGGTCAATAGCTTGGGAGCCACACCATTGGAGGAGCTTTACATTTTATACCGTATCGTTAAAAAAAGACTGGAAGATGTTAAAGTTAAAATTGTTATGCCCTTGGTGGGACGCTACGCAACTTCAATGGAAATGACCGGAGTATCCTTCACCTTCTGCGAATTAGATTCAGAGTTGGAATCTCTTCTAATGGAACCAGCACACTGTGCATTCTGGAGTGTGTAGTATGATCTCCACTACTTCAATACAATCAGGAGTGAAACTGTTAGCTAAGTCCATGGAGCAGTCAGCGGATGAACTGAACACTGCAGACGGTCAACTAGGAGACGGTGACTTGGGTGTAACTATGATCCAAGGTTTTAGAAATATACTGGAAATCCTGGATTCACTGCCGGAAGACATTGGCATGGCCATTTACGAGTGTGCCAAGGCTTTTACCAAAAGCTCTGGCTCTAGCTACGGTACACTAATGGCGACAGGAATGATGGCAGTAGCAAAAGTAAAAAAAGGACAGAATAAAATTGAAGTGGAAGAAGTTTCCCAACTTTTCGATATAGCACTTGAGGCAATGCAAAAAAGGGGTAAAGCCAATCTTGGAGATAAAACAGTCCTTGATGTTATAGCAGCTGCAAGGGATGCAGCAAAAAATCAATCAGAGGGGCTTACATTGCTTCATAACATCAATCTATCCGTAAATGATACCATTGAACATTTCCGGAATCGCCAGAGTCAAGTTGGTAGAGCTAGAATTTTTGGGGAGAAGTCTATCGGATTAGACGACCCGGGGATGCTCGCTTTCAAGAGAATGTTTGAATCTTTGGAAATAGACTTAGGCAAGACAGCTTAAAGGGGAATCTGTTAAAAATCTTCAAAGTTCCTGAACGTTCAAAAATAGAAAACACTACCGTCCCGGGAAGCGGAACTTATCCGGACTTAGAGCAGACAATTCCAGGGAGGAAAAACGGTTTGAGGAAACTGGAAAGGGGAAGATACGGTTATACCATAACTTCATACTTTAAAATCCGTAACGAAGTTGCAGCACTCATATAACCCAATCAAGAAAAGGAGAAGAAAATGCCGTATCCACTCAATTCCGAATTGATGTATATGATGCCCACTCATTTTGGTCCCATGTCGGGGCCAAGACAGGGTCCGGGTGGGAAAATGTTTGCATTTGAACAGGACCAACGCAAGTGTATGACCGTCTCGGTCAGTTTCCTCACCAACGCTGCTCAGTTGAAAGAATTTCTCCCCCCGGGATTTGAACTGATGGGAGAACCGGTTGTGACGGTTTTCGAAACCTACATTAAAGAGATCGATTGGCTGGCAGGTCGGGGTTACAATGTACTGGGGGTTAACTTTCCAGTGGTCTATCAAGGTCAAAAGGATCGCGCTGTGGGCCCCTTCCTGACGGTGCTCTGGGAGAACCTGACAGATCCGATCCTCACCGGCCGGGAGCAGCTGGGGTTTTCTAAAATCTACTGTGAGTTGCCGGAACCCGTCGTTTACAACGGCGAGACCCACTGCACCGCCAGCTGGATGGGGTTTCGCTTTCTCGATATCAAACTCACCCAAATGAAAGAAGTTGCGCCTGAGGATTATCCACCGCCACCTTCTCTTCCTACCGATGGCGTCCTCAGTGGAACAATCCATTACAAGTATATCCCTCGGACCGGGGAATGGGGGAAGGAAGATGTCGCTTATGCCGTATTATCGCCCGCGCCAGAAAAACCGACGCCTCCCCAATCTCTAATGCGGGGAGAGGGTACGATCGAGTTCCACAGAGCCCGCTGGGAAGACTTGCCCACCCAATACATGGTTGTCAATGCTTTCAGTTCCCTGGAGATCAAAGAATATCGAGGCGCCAGCATCGAACACAGTGTCGGGGGAAGCAGTTTATCGAATCAACGGATTCTTCATTAAATAAGATGGAAAAGACTATGAATGTTATGGAAATGCAAGAGCTTCCTTTTAAGTCATTGCTGGAGGTAGCATCCCTCCTCCAAAACCGTGACATTTCTTCAGTCGAACTGACCCAATCTCTCCTGAAGCGCATTGAATCCCTGGATGGGTGGCAGAGAAGTTATGCCACGGTGATGGCCGACCAAGCACTGGCTGCCGCAGAGCAGGCAGATCATGAGCTGAAGGAGAACAAGTATCGGGGGCCTCTACATGGTGTCCCCATCGCGGTGAAAGATCTGTGTTTCACCAAGGGGGTCCGAACGATGGGGGCGGCGGCGGTACTGGCAGATTATATTCCCAATGAGGATGCGACTGTGGTGACACGGCTGGCAAAAACTGGGGCCGTTTTGCTGGGCAAGCTCAATCTGACGGAAGGAGCCATGGGAGGATATAATCCTCACTTTGAAGCTCCGTTGAATCCCTGGAATCCGGGGGTGTGGTCGGGGGCTTCCTCCAGCGGATCAGGGGTTGCTACAGCGGCAGGACTGGCCTATGGGACACTCGGAAGCGACACAGGCGGGTCTATCCGCTTCCCGGCTGCCTGCTGTGGAGTGGTGGGTATGAAACCAACCTGGGGCAGAGTCAGCCGCTATGGTGTTTTTGCCCTGGCCGAGTCGATGGACCATGTCGGTCCGCTGACCCGCAGATCCGCCGATGCGGCCGTGATGCTCCAGGCAATCGCCGGACATGACCCCAAGGATCCTACTTCGCTTCCTGTCCCGGTTCCGGACATGGTGAAACACCTTAATGACGGGGTGAAAGGTGTTCGGATCGGGTTCGATGAACAAGGGATTGGAAAACACACCGATGCAGAGTTAGTCGAAGCTGTCGCTTCTGGGGTGCGGGTCCTAGAGCAGCTTGGTGCCGAAGTGATCGAAATTCAGATGCCAGATTTGGACGAATTCTTATCCGCGTGGCCCACCCTCTGCTCTGCTGAAGCGGTATTGGCCCATGAGGCGACCTATCCTTCCCGTCGTGATGAGTATGGGCCCTGGTTTCGCGGCTGGCTGGATATGGGAGCCAAGGTGAGTGGCGCCGAATACGCTAGGGCCAATAACCTGCGGGCTGCCTGCAATGGGTTGTTTAGAGAAGTTTTTGAGACAATTGATGTGCTGGCTTGCCCATCGATGCCGGGAGCACCATTTCCAGTGACCCCTGAAGAGTCATATGGCCCCATGGATGCCTATGATCCTGCTTTGCAAAGATTCACCATCCCTTTTGATTTCAATGGCACTCCAACACTCTCGGTACCATGTGGGTTCAATCAAGACAGTTTGCCCCTGTCCCTCCAGTTCGTAGGGCACCCGCTCAGTGAGCCTCTCCTTTGTCAAGTCGGCCATGCCTACGAAGAGGCGACGGAATGGCATACCATGCGACCGAATTTAGAAAGAGCTGATTAAAAAACAAAAAAATCTAAGTTAATTTAGTATTTTTTAATCCCAGTTGGCTAATTTTTTTGGAGGACTGTCTCGTTCTCAGAAACAGAGGGGGTGGGGGGTGCCCGTCGGGGGATGGGGGTATTCTTCTAAGGTATAGGTCATTCTCAGCTCTTCTGAACTGACTGCCACCTGGGTACTTGTATTCCAGACAAACATCACAAGTGAAACAGAAGCTGCAGAAGGAGTCCTGCTGAACGTTTCCGTAATCTTCTGCACCACCTTGCCGTAGATGCCCACACGGCCCATCTGGATGTGATTGGGGCCAGATAAGATAAACATCTCAAATGGGAACAAGTGGAACTATAAATTAACTAATTCTAAAGAATAGATAATATTATCTTGACTGATACGTTGACTATACTAAGATAAAAGCAGTTATATTATAAACAACGGAAAGAGAATAACATGGTCAAAGCGTTCGCCTATACGCGCGTATCCGGCAAAGGCCAACTGGAAGGTCACGGACTGGAACGCCAGTACGATGCCATCCTGAAATACGCCTCAAACACAGGCTACCAGGTCACCGGCGTTTACTCCGAAGAAGGTATCTCCGGAACAACTGACGAGTCCTGTCGACCTGCTTTCCAGCGAATGGTCACCGACATCCTCCGTAACGGTGTAAACCATGTCATCGTTGAATCTCTCGACCGCCTGGCACGTGACCTTCAGGTGCAACTCCAGCTCAGTGCCTATTGTGCAAGCAAGCAAATCGAGTTGATCTCGGCAGCAACCGGCGAGAACATTACGCAGGCGATTATGGAGGATCCTATGAGGCGTGCAATGGTTCAGATCCAAGGCGTCTTTGCAGAACTGGACAAGTCTTTAGTTGTCCGGAAGCTGAAGAACGGCAGGTTGAGGGCACGTGAGCAGAGCAGTAACCGTACCTTGACTGGTCGAAGGAAATGTGAAGGAAGGAAATCGCTCCGCGAGACTAACCCCGAGCTGCTGGAACGGACCCGGCAGCTTTACCGCAAACCAAGAAAAGGTCGTCGCAGAACTCTTGCTGAAGTCGGCAGAATCCTCTTTGAGGAAGGTTTCAGCACTTCTAAAGGCAAGGAGTATGCACCTGCGCAGATCAAGCGGCTCCTTGGCTGCTGACCTCAGTTTCAGTCGTTGTTTTCGATCAGTTGCTTTTCTGCCAGCTGTGGGATGACATTTTTAAGTGCCTCGACCATTCGCGGATCAGAACGAAGTTCATTTAACAACTGAGAGTCACTCATCTTGCCCAGATTTATCTGCACGCTGTTGATGCTCTGGACGTCATTCCATTCATTCGGAGAACGATTTTTCAGATAGAATATCGTTGATGTCGGGTTGCCGGATTTAACCTGATCCATCAAGCAGGAAGTGACGGTTTCTAGTCCTTTTGACCTCCCCCTTTTTATTGACTCCAGCAATTCCGGATAATCGTGTTTCCTTAAATGGAAGCATGACTTACCGATTCCAATGAGACGTGCGATATCATCTTCATTCAAACCCTGCCCGGCAAGCTCCTCGATTTTTTGAAACACTTCCTCGGTGAATTCGAATGGCTTTCGCCCACGTTTTCTACCTTTGTATTCAGCCATCAGATTCAAGTATCAAAGGATTAACTGAGAACAGGTTTTTAACCAAGAAAGTTATCACAAAACATGACAATTTGCATAACTTATTTTTGGATCCATTTATTAGAGTTAATGGTAATATTTCCAGTCTAAAACTTAAACCACAAAAAGTTAAAATTAAAAGAATCATTTTGGACATTAACGGAATTTACCTCGTTGAATCTTGGTTTTTTCCTTTTATTCATAAAAGTGAACACGTAATGAACACTTTACGTTTTGTCTATCTCATTGAAATTATTGATAATGAACAGAGTGAACACGTCTGTCTAATTATGAGTTCTATATGGCACATTTAATAGCTTTTATGACATGTAGTCATACTATATATGTAAAACGTGTTCACTCTGTTCACAGCATTGATATTATTAACGAAAAGGTGTTCACTCACGTGTTCACTCACGTGTTCACTCTGTTCACTTTTTCTGGACATTAATGGAAAATAGTCCTTGCAATTTACCCAGATTGAATTCAATTAGAATGATCTTTGCTTGCATCATTCTGATCTTCGACGACGATTAAGCCGATGAAACCCCTGGATCGTGATGAACTGGACCTGTCCTGTTCCCGTCTGAATCCTCTCTCCACGAGCCTCTTTGAAAATCTATTCTTGGTGCCGGTGTGTTCGTTGTAGTTCTGGCACCATCTGGACCATGAGCTGAAAAGCAAAGCTGTTGTTGTGAATTCTTCTGGGTTTTCAACACAACACTCATCGATCCAATTACCGATTTTGTCCTCCTGCTGGAAGTATTCCTTGGTCGCATCCTGAACCACCGGAGGAGGATGTATTCCTTGACGCTGCCACTCGAGACAGCCTTTGATCATCCAACTCAGGATGCCCGGCCATTCTTCTTTGAGCCTATCCTCTAAACCAGTATCAACGACCTTGGGCTTATGCGTGAAAGGCACCAGGTGCATCCGGCGTCTGATGGCATCATCGATGTTTCTGAGTTGCGGCTTATGATTGCCGAAGATCACCAAAGTGAACTGAGGAGTGAAGGTGAAGAAATCCTGACGCATGAAGCGTGCACTGATCGGGTCACCACCGGTCAGGCTTTTGACTCTTGATTCGTTCCATCTGCTGCTTTCATCGATCTCAGAGGCAACGACGAGACGTGCCCCCTGGAGTTCTGCAAGTTCAGTCGGGTGGCGTTCCATTTGCGATGACATAAACACCTCGGAGCCTGCAGTCGTTGCGTATTCTCCCAGGATCTTGGTCACCGTGTTGAGGAAGACGCTTTTGCCATTGCCTCCAGGTCCCCAGACGAATGCCAGCATCTGCTCCGAGGTGGAACCAGTGAGAGCATAGCCGCAAAGCCGCTGAAGGTATGCGATCAGTTCACCATCATCCAAAGTGGCCTGCTTCAGAAAACGCATCCAGTTGTTGCATTCCATCTTTTCCGGTCCAACCGATGTGGATTTGCAAATGAGGTCTTCCGGGTCATGTTTGTTAAGTTTCCCGGTTTTCAGATCTACGGTTCCAGTTGGGGTATTAAGCCTCCATGAGTCTTTGTCCGTCATTGCGGCAGGCAGGATCAGTTCCTGGTGGTGTTTGAGCAATCCGATTACTTCACGGACGGTACGTCCACCTGCGAGGCGTGTTGCAGTCCTTTCCGCTGAGCGCTTGTCTTCCATTTTCATCAGTGCTTCAGCAGATGCCTCTGAGCAGAGTCTACCCACCTCGTATGGTATCCGACCCCTGTCGTCGAACCTCCAACGTGTTTCGTCCCAAAACAAGAATTTTCCGCATTCCGGCATGTAGCGGAAATTCTGCCTGTGCTGTTTGACGACCCGCCATGTCAGGGCCATCTCGGAATACTTAATCGGAGCTAAGTTTTTTTCTGCGTCAGATACAATTTCCTCAACCGGACTAAAATCAGCTGCAGCAGTGTTGAATCCATGACCTCTTGCCTGTTGGAAGATCCAGTCTGCACCAATGCTGTATGGCGGTTTGAAGCTTCTGAACTTATCTTCGATAAAGTCCTGTTCTGTCTCCCCGTGCAGCCAGCGTTGAGAGAACAGGACCCATAATTCCATGGCGTGTTCCTCATTTTCTGAGAGCGCGGCCTTAATGGCGTGACCAATCCGGATCCATTCATCATAACTGGTATCATTTGGTATGACTTCCAATGCTGCTGAAACCATCTCGGGATCACCTTTCAGTGATTTCTGATCGATTAGCAGATGTTTCTCTTTTGGTGCATGGCCATTGATTAGACGGAATCCTTTTTCGGTAAGAATGGTTCTGAGTTCACAGAAGAACTGATTTATCTTTTTTTCATCAATCACACTCAGTTCTTCTGGATGCAGATCGTCCAGCACAGGTTCGCAGGTATATGGTTTTCTGGTGACGGGATGGATTCCATGGATGACGTACTGCTGTCCTTCTGCAAGCATCTCAATTAGAAATTCCTGTTTTGCATCAGTTTCAAACCTGAGTGTCTTTTTTGGAAAAGTGGTATGGCATCGGTAGATGAGCAGGCGTTTTGGAGAAAGCCCGATACGTCTTGGGGCACGTCCGAGTTTGTAGACAGCAATATCTTCAATCTCCTTTGCAAGAGATTCATCCAGTACATCGATATCGATACCAGGAAATCGACCGCTGCGCAGTCCGATGTTGGCATTGAAACTCAACCAATGCTCAATATCTGAAGAAGACGGGTCATGATTGTGCCACGAGTAACCTATCCACATACCGTTTGCTTTTGGAATACCCGGCGCTTTACCTCGGTCTTCATCCCGGATACTGCTCATGGATGAAATTTTAGAGTCAGGAGGAGTGACAGAGACCAGTTCTTTGAAACCGTTGTTGAAGATTTTCAGGACATCCATTCTTATTTTCGGTAGCGTGTTGATATCCAGCCTCCGGTACCGGTTCGCCGGCCTCCCAGACCTGGATTTCCTGTTCACCGAGGCACCAGGCAGCACACCAGACATCGGTGCTCGGACCCATGGCATAACGGTAGGTTCCTCATTTCCTGAGTTCCAGAGAACTTCGGGTTTCGATGTCTATCGAAACGATGCCTGACGAACGAGATGTCGCTATAGGCATCACCTGAGCATGTTGTTGATGTCGGCAGGTTTGTCTTCTATGGCCTCGAAATCGTCTTCGGCTTTAAGGCGGCCATCGAGCCGCTCTCCATCATCCAGTTTCTGGACATTGTTCAACCCGAAACTGACCCCCCTTTTGCCTGCCTTGTCATAAGCAAAAACGTTTAAGGTTGCTCTGACTTTACAGCCAGAATAGACCTCAGCATGATCCGTGATCAATTGAGGTTTCCCATCGGGGCCAGCATATTTACTCGCAATGCCTGGTTTTTGTTTTGAACGGACATTGAGGTAAATAGAACCGGGCTGGTAGCCTTTTTCTTTCAGCCGGTCGGTGCGGAAAGGCAAACGCAGAGAGCCGGATTCCTTCAGTGAATCGTATTTCTCCCCCCACTTCGCACGACCGGTATCTTCAACGGCTTTTTTCAGATCACTCAGATCTGTTTCCTTGTTGAAAACCAGGCATGCAGAGTACTGGGGTTCTGCACCGCTGCCTTCCGGAGAGGTTGGTTCAAAAAGATGCTCATAGGAGAGCAATGCTTCGGGTGTTGTTATTTTCGTCATTTCGTTTCCTTTCGGGTATGACGTTCTTCAGTGATTTCCTTCCTTTTTTTATGTGATTTTTTGAAGTCGGAAACCATCGAAAGCAGCCGTTTACGAGCTTGCTTGTTCTCCTGGTCGATGTGCTGCTGCTCAAACTCGTCCTTCCGGACAGCTAACTCAATTCGGAGCAAGATTTCAGTCTGCTGCTGAAGCTGGTCGAACATGCACTTCAAGTCTACCGTGTCACTCATACCAGATCCCTCTTCAACTCGTTCAAAAGCTCAAGGACCTGATTCCTCTTGAATAGACAAGGCCCGCTATTTCCGTAGAGACGGCGACTCTCCAATCTGGGGGCATATTGACGCCTGAAACGCCAATATGAGGTTTCTAGAAGAGTTGCAGCTTCGGTAGTTGTGACCTCGGGCGGGGCTTCGTGTGTTTTGGGTTTGTCCGTCATGGTTCTCCTGGGTGATGTCCATTTCTCATCGCTAACCTCGAAATCTTTGTTAACGATATATCTAGCAATTAAGATATCCATATTTATACCGATTATGAAATTAATTTCACCTTTTTTGACGGTGAAAAATAAGTATTGCGCTTCTGGACTTCGGGTTATACTCTATCATGCTAGTCACCTAGCTGCTTGACTGGCCTTCAGAGAATACATTCGGTCTTAATTTTTTAAAATTGGTAGAAATTTAGATATATGACTAAAGAGGAACAACGAGAAAAGTTACGGGAAGCAGGGAAACGGGGTGCGAAACAACATGAAGCGGTTCAATTAGAAAATGGATCGTGGATTGAGCCGGATTCATCAACGCACCAGAATCAACTTTTCGGGAAAGTTGTAGAGGGTATCCGTTTAGAGATGGATTATAGTTTGGAAGCATTCGGCAAGCTTCTTGGGGTCGGAAAACAACATATTATAAAATGGGAATCAGGATCGAGTGGAATGACTTCCTCCACGAAAATCCTCCTTTTCGATGTACTTGGGACTTGGCTCCAAGAAAACGGTCTTCAATGGACCGACATCCCGAAATATTGGTTTTCCTATATTCCGAAGGAATATCGGGAGCTACGAGGGTGGGTAACAAAAACGCAAGTCAGAGGACTTTTGAATGATCGTCCGGGAATTTATGACTTGGAAATCATTCCCCCAACTATCGAGCCTGGGGTGCCTATCATGCGGACAGGCTCCACTTTCTTAACAAAGGAGCAGCTTGTCGGGAAAGCGTTTGCTAAATCAGCAGCGAAACAAATCATGAAAACTGCTTCCTTAAAAAAAGCTCTTCTCGATAATTCTGGAGATCAAGTTATTGGAGAGTTGAAGAAGAAAAAGATGACCGCAAGTCGTCTTGGGCATGCTCTTTACGGAGATCCCCCCTATCAAAGCGTTGTAGGAATTTCTCCCCCGACTGCCTTGGAGAAAACCATTAATGAAGTCAAAGACTCTTTTGCTGATCTAAAAAAGGATTTTGCTACTCGTTTGGCAGAAAAGGACGCCACGATCGCGGCGAAGGATGAGCTGATCGCAGAGCTCCGGGATCGGATTAAGGAACTCAAAGGTCAATCTAAGGCGGATTCAACTTTGTCAGGAATCTTAGAATTTCCGGTAAATGCAGCCTCTGATAAACCTATCGAAGGAGCTATTGAAAAACCGAAAATTACCCTGGAGGAAGCTAGAAAATTACAACTTCAAAAAGAAAAAGGAGAATAGTAATGGCGAAAAAACGCAGTCGTTGGCAAAAAGTCACGATCAAAGGTTTTGAGTATATCCAGGTCCTTATCTGGTTTGCCCAATCCGAAAAAGAAAAGAAAAACCGGAATGCGAAAAGGGAATTCCTAAAGCGGCCCGACGGTTCGAAGAAGCCCTTTCTGGAGTTTGCAAAAAAGCCTGCTCCGGATTATCACTGGAGGTCTGATGAGGAGACCGCAAATCTCATTGAAGAAGCTGTTGATGAGGTCTACAAAAAATACGGGTTGGACCCAAAAAAGGAATCCGTTCTCGGTAATGCGCCGATCGTTCTGAAGGGTCTTACCCTCTCAATGGTCTATAAAACATTCCGTAGTCACATTGAGACAAAAGCCGCTAAGAAAACTGGCAATGCCCGATCAAAAAGTACCCTGCGGGAATACGATTACGGGTTTGAAAATTTCACCCGAGTTTTCGGTGAAGTCCTGGTTGATCAAATTCCGGATCATATCCAAGAAGATTATGCGGGAGCCGCTTTGCTTTTGCAGAAATCTAATGGTGAAACTTACTCTCCCAGAACAATTCGGAAATTTTGCGTATCGATGAATACATTTTTTTCCTGGGGCAATAAACGAGGAATGATTCCAGGGAAACTTATCTCCCTCGATCTCCCCGAAGTGAAAAGGAAAATCCCTAGAACTTTCACCGAAGAAGCTCTTGATAGTATGGAGCGTTATCTTGAAGCGAAAATCCAGGAATGGAGTCAAAAGACTTCACGTAAAGATGCTCGAACTTCAAAGGCCAAACTTTGGAGAATACGATATCGAGCTTTCATGCTGGCGCGTTATACCGGGATGAGGGTAGCTGAAATTTGGAGTCTTCGTCTTCATAGAATCAAGGTTGATCAGGGTCCTGCTAAAAGCTGCATCGAACTCCGGGAAATTAATGATATTTATGGAGGGAGGGATAAATTAGGTAAGGAATTTAGAATCAGCTTTAAGACTAAGTCCAATCAAGAAGAAAATGTGAACATTGGGCCGAAATTGTTCGAATTTTTGAAAGCAGACAAGAAGAGTCGGGGTAAAAACGAACGATGGTATCTCGATCGAGGAGATGGGTCTAATTGGTTTGTCACTGCAAATTCTCTCGGTGATTCATTTAATAAAGTCGTCAAAGAATGCGGGTTTGCTGGAATGGCTAAACGGGCTCATGGATTTAGATCCTCACTTGCCACAAAACTTACTCAGGAAAGCGGCATCCATGTTGCGTTTAAACAGCTCCGTCATGCCAGCATTGAAACGACGATAAAAGCGTATGTTGGAGATTCGACTGAGGCGATTCAAGCAGCACTTGGTAAGGTAGAAAATGCTTCCCAAATTAATGACGCAAAAAGTGTCCGGCTGTCGGATAATCTGTCAGAAATTGACGCTAATGACGCAAAAACCAAAGGTCGTACGATAAGCTAATTCCTTCCAATTGCTGGCTTTGATGGCTATTCTTGCCTAAGAAAGTCATACTCATAACCCGAAGGTCAGAGGTTCGAATCCTCTCCACGCTACCATTTATTTATCAATTATATCAGCAATATAAGTTTGCTTCACTTGGAATAGCATTCTTTTGCTATCTAAGTTTCCCACCATATTTCCCACCATAT
>MDSZ01224237.1_pt1 | contig 30009 bp, 31 predicted proteins | sample 811201 | NCBI WGS metagenome assembly MDSZ01 (sample SAMN05326647, study PRJNA326480) | marine metagenome | isolation source: seawater | place: Indian Ocean: North | collected 2010 | reverse complement strand
TTTTATTAAAACCTCGTTTTTTTTAATTTTATTTAATTTTAATTTTTTTATTTGATAACTAAATTTATTTTTATTTTTTGTGATCAAAAGAGATTTATTAATAGTTAATTTTTTTTTTTCCATTTTATTTTTTTATTCTGAATTTTTGAGGATCAATAAAAGTAAACTTCCCATCGCTAACTTTTTTACTATTCAATAAAATTGAGGCTTCGCTTAATACAATGCCATTTTTATTTTTTAATATTTTAACATGAATATTTAGATTACATGGTTTTATAATTTTTGAAGTAAAGTTAGTTTCTGTTTTAATTATGAAAAATTTTTTTATTTTTTCTTTATCTCTATAAAGTGCAACAATTGTTGATTGAAGCATACATTCTGTTTGCAAAGTTCCAGGAAATACAGGATTATTATTATAAAAATGACTTTTAAAATACCAATCGTTTTTTTTTAATTTTTTTATACCTATTGCAATCTTATTTTTGGAAATTATTTTAACTCTATCTATCATCAAAAATGGAGATTTTATTTTTAAAATTTCCTGAATTTGTTTTTTTTTGAATTCTTTATTCATTATTTTGCAATTATTCTAGAAAGTGAAAAAATTAAATCTTTACCATCCCAAATTAAGTTCATATCTAGAGCCCTACCAACTGGTACAATTCTATCAACACCAGACAGTCCCGATTCAATAACGAAATTTTTTATTTTTTTACTTTCAATGCCAAAGTAGGTTACTGTTTGACATTTTTTTGATATAATTTTTTTTATCTCGCGAAGATTATTAGTATTTATCTCAACAAAGGTTCCATTATACGGTCTAATTTTTTCTATTTCTGTATTAAAGTTTTTTAATTTAACAACAACTAAATTAAAATTTTTAAATTTTAATTTAAAATTTAACTTTGAATTAGCTGCAATTAAGGACAGTTTCGATATCTTTTCATTTGTGACGGCTAGATTTTGGTCAAAATTATTAATCGCAATTTTTGACAACAATTTATAAAATTTTTCTTTAATTTTTTTATTTTCTTTACCAAGCCATACTATTGCTTGTGGTGATGAACATCCTTTTTGATCCATTGTGTATGTATCATTATAAAATCTTTTTATTATTCTAGTAAAATCATAAGTGTTTAAAGACTTTAGGCTTTTAGTGCCCAAAATCGATAAGGAGTATCTATCTGGAAAGGTAACATCAATGCACCTTGCTGGAGTTTCATATTGTTTAAATTTTTTTATGGTTTCATCTCCACCCCAAATAATTCTGATATCTGATAATTTAGAGAGATAATTCGAGATCTCATCAGATTTATTATACTTAATTAAACAAATTTTATTTTTGAAATTATTAAATTTTTTTTTTTTTAAGATTTTATTAATTATTCTAATTAAGATTTCTGTTTGAATATATTTTTTTGATGGGAGTCTAATTATGTTATTATTTCCTGACAATAAACCAAAAACAAGAGAATAAGCAAAATTCATAGGTACGTTTGATGGTGAAATATGTAAAGCTAAACCACAACCAATCATTCTATCCTTTTGAGAGTAATTATCTGCAAGTTTTAATAAATTTTTTTTCCTAATCCAAAAAGCAAAAGTTGCCAAATCTTCAAAAGATAAATTTTTTTTTTTGCTAAAAATTTCTTTAGAAATCTGACTCAGGAAATCAATTGTATTTGGTTCAAATATTTTTGATACTTTGTAACTATCATTTAAAGTACCGCTGATTATATTAATATTTTTTTTTATTTTACTATCAATTTTATGCATCACTACAACCTCTTTTTTCAGTCCCAGGAACCCTGCCAATAAATGAAAAATATTTACCTTTTCTTCCACATTTACAATTATCTACACCTTCTATTCTACCCAAGTCCTCCGTTAAAATATTGTGACCAGGATAACTGCTTTGGATTAGTGACAAAGTTTGTAAAAGGCCAACTTCTTTTTTTTTCGCTATCGAGAGATTTTCATCTCTTATAAGAATATCTGAATAAAGTGAACAATGAAAATAATTTTCTTCGCATTCTAAAAATATTGAACCAGTTTGCTCAACCATTCCATAATAGTTATAAACATTCCTAATACCTAATATATTTTTCGATTTTTTATTAAATTTTTTTTTACTAATTGAAATGTTTTCTAACTTTTTCCATCCTCCACCGTGAATTAAAATACCTCGGTTCTTCGGAATTTTTAATTTTTTTTTATTTAAATTTTCTAATAAATCCATCCAAATGTTGCTGGTAAAACCAAAAATTACAAATTCTTCTTTTGGATTCTCTTTAACAAAATTAATTAATTTAGAATAATTAAGTTTATTATTTTTAAATATAAAATAATTTTTTTTTGACATCTGAGAAAATCCTCTAACTGCTGCTGTGCTTGCTGAGATTGTCTCCAAATCTTTTCCCATATTATCTGTAATAAAAAAGAAAGTGCATTTTTTTTTAATTACAGAGGAGAAAATATTAAGCAGAGCTCTTGACTGTAATAAAGAGGTATATCTGTCTACATTAATTTTTGATTTCGAATTTCCTGATGTACCAGAAGAGTGAAGTGTTTTTGACAATTTATCTATTGTAGTAGATTTTAAATTAATATTTTTAAATATGTTAACATGAACAAAAGGAAGTTCTTCTAATGAGTTACAAGTTTCAATTTTTTTAAACAAATTTTTACAAATCTTTTTGTACTCAGGACAATTTTTATAATGATGAATTGACAGTTTTTTTTGGCTCTCAAAAAATAAAGGATTTTTTTGTTTTTTGTTTAGCTCAAAAGCTGCATAAGAAAATATTTTTTTTAAATTAATCATTAGAATCTAAACTCTTATAATCTATTTTTCCGTTTCTAAGTCTTGGTATTTTATCAAGAAATTTAAAATTCATACCTATTTTACTCAAAGGTATGACTTTATAAATATTTTTTATCAATTTTTTTTCTGAATGCTTTTTTTCACTGTACACAATAAGTTTGTTATTGGAGTTTTTACAAGCAATTTGAATGTTTTTTTTTAATAATCTTTCCTCAATATCATCAAGGTTAAATCTATTTCCATAAATCTTTATGATTCTAGATTTTCTTCCAACAAGATAATAAAAATTTTTTTTATCAAAGAATCCCAAATCACCTGTTTTTAATATATTTTTATTTTCATCGTCCTTTAGCAAATCTTTATAATTAAATGCATATCCTATGCAGACATTTTTTCCTTTATAAATTAATTCACCAATCTTATTACTTTTAGTAATTTTTTTATTATTGTTATCAATTAATTCTAATCGACCACCAGGTATAGCTTTACCAATACTATCAATTTTGTCTAAGTTATTTGTAATCTTTATAAAAGACATACGTGGAGAAGCTTCTGTTTGGCCATACATTTTAAAAAAATTTATATTATTTTTTTTACAAAATTTTATTATTAATCTAGATTTTGTTGAATCTAACTTTCCTCCTGCTTGTGTAAGAAATTTTATGTTTTTGTTAAAAATTTTATTTAATTTAAATTTTAACAAAATCTCATAATGATAAGGAACACCGTTAAAATTTGTTATTTTATTAATATTTAGGATTGACCAAAAATTTTTTTGAACAATAGTTTCACTTGTTACAAAAATTGATGCTCCAATTTCTATATGTGAATTAATAACAGATAACATATAACTGTAACAAAAAGGCATTGATGTAATTGATCTATCTTTTTTATTTAATTTTAAATAAGAAATTATTGACTTGGTATTCTCAAAAATATTTTTCTTTGATATTCTTACATATTTCTTGCTTCCCATTGAGCCAGATGTTGGCATTAGAATTGATAAATCTTTGTGTATTTTATGATTTTTGAATGAAGTTTCATAAATTGTGGAGTTGAAACTTTGAAAAATTTTCTTCTTATAATATTTTTTTTTATTTTTTTTAAACCAATTGTTATCTGAACAAATTAAATTTGGTTTATACAATTTAATTAGATTTTGTATTTCATTAAAATTGGTTTTTGCTTCAACAAGCTGAACAATACAATTATTTTTTAATAAAATTATATAATGTAGCAAATTTCCAATATTATTATCTGCAATTAATAATACTAACTTTCTCTCTTTTACTTTTTTTTTTAATTTTTGATATTCCTCTTGAATTTGCTCAAAAGTAATTTTTTTTTCCGGATCATTAGACAAAAGTGCTATTTTTTTTTTATATTTTTTTATATTTTTAAATAACATCAACTTGAAAAGTTTTTATTTTCTTAAAAATTTTATTATTTTATTCGCTATTTTTTTTCCAGATAGGCCGTGGTAATCTAATAAATAATTATAACTTCCAGTTTTGTCGAATTTATCTGGCAAGGCAATATTTAATATTTTTGGATTATTTTTATTTTTTGCCACTAGATCTGAAATTATACTTGATAAACCTCCTATAATTGTATGTTCCTCAACGGTTATGATAAAGTTGTACTTTCCAATTATTTTATTAATTTTTTTATCTAGCGGCTTTAAAGTATGTAAATTTACAACACTGCAATTAATATTTTTTGTTTTTAAAAACTTTGCTGCAATTAAAGCTTGTGAAACCACTGAACCGGTCGAAATAATCAAAGCATTAGTACCTGATTTTAATGTCACAAGTTTGTTAAAAGTATATTGGTAATCTTCATAATATACAATTGGACTTCCAGGAACGCCTGTTAATCTTATATAAGAAGGGCCCCTATTGTTAAAAGCATAATCATCCAAAATTTTTTTTAACTCAGTACTATCAGCTGGACTTGAAATATTTATATTTGGTATGGATCTTATAATTGATATATCTTCTAACCCATAATGGCTATTTCCAAGAAAACCCATTGATATTCCGCTTCCAAGTGCAACTAGGTTAACTGGAAGCTTCATATATCCTAAATTCATTCTTACATGTTCAATTGCACGCATAGACAAAAATGGAGCAAATGATGTCACAAACACTTTATAACCTTCTTTTGCTAATCCTGCAGATACACCTATTAAATTTTGCTCAGAAATTCCGACAGACAAATATTTATCTGGATGCTCGCTTTTAAATCTATCAAGTCCTGATGATCTACCTAAATCAGCAGAAAGAACCATTAAATTTTTATTTTTTTTCGCAATATCAAGCATGAATTGACCAAACATTGCCCTTGGTCCAAATCTTGAATACATTTGTGCCTCTCGAAGTATTTTTTTATTTTTCATCTTTAATAAATTTTATTTAAAGAATCTTTGAAAATTTTATTTGTTAATCTTCCATGGTGCCAATCATTATTTTTTTCCATAAAAGAAATGCCTTTTCCTTTAATAGTCTTAGCAATAACTGCAATTGGTTTATTTTTTTTTCTTATTTTCAAAGATTTTTCCAATTGTTTAAAATTATGACCATCGCAACTAATTGTATGCCAACCAAAACCTCTCCATTTGTTTTTTAGGTCTGTATGTTTCATTTTATTCCCAATTGCACCATCGTTTTGATACCCATTACAATCAACAATTACTACAAGATTATCTAATTTTATTTCTGTTGCTGAAATAGCTGCTTCCCATATTGAACCTTCGTAACACTCGCCATCTCCAACTAAAACATATACACTATTTTTCTTTTTCTTTTTTTTGTAAGCAACCGCAAGTCCAACGCCAAATGATAAACCTTGGCCAAGGCTACCATTCGAAGACTCTATTCCTATTTTGGGATTTTCAATGGGATGAGCTATTAATTCACTTCCATCTTTTTGGAAAGATAGAAGGTCATTTTTCTTAATGTAATTTTTACAATATAAGATACTTAGTAATCCCAAAAAGCCATGGCCTTTACTTAAAATAAACCTGTCCTGAGGTTTCTTTAGATTAATTGACAATATTTTTTGATATAGAACTGCCATTATATCTACAATAGAAAGGGCACCACCTATATGAGAAGCTTGTCCAGAATTATAACTAGTTTCCAGAATTAATTTAATCATTTTTTTTCTTAATTTTTCTAAAGTTAAATTATTTTTTTTCATTTTTAAAATTTCTTTATAATCTTCCCATTTATTTTATTTGAAGCGGATGAACTCAGAAATAAAATTTTATCTGCTACAGATTTTATTGACAAAGGTCTTTTTAATTTCGAGTCTTTAAGTAACTTTTTTTTTGAAGTTTTATCCATTTTATTAAACATGTCTGTTTTAAACGCACTCGGGGCAATGGCATTTACTCTAATATTATATCTTAAAAACTCTTTTGCCATAACTTTTGTTGCAAAGGCAAAAGCTGCTTTACTGGAACCATATCCTATGGTGCCTCTATGATCTAGAAAACTAGAAATAGAACAAACATTAATTATGGACGATTTTTTATTTTTTTTCAATATAGGTAATAACTTTTGTATTAAAATTAATTGAGAAAAAAAATTAATTTTAAAGATTTTTTCAAGATTTGTCATACTGGTCATTTCCAAAATTGAACCACTTGCGTAACCAACATTATTAATTAAAATATCTATTTTAATATTTCTTTTTTTTAATTTATTAAGTTCATTAATAATTTGATCACTTTTTTCAAAATCAAATTGTAAAATAATAATCGTTCCTTTGTATTTTTTTTTAATATTTTTGATGTAGTTCGCAAATAATTTATTTTTCTTTCTTACTGTACAAATTATGTTCGCACCTTCTTTCAAAAAACGCTCAAAAGTATATTTACCTAGACCCCTATTTACACCAGTAATGAATACATTTTTATTTTTAAATTTCATTTAAACTTAATTTATTATTTACTTTTTTTAACAATTGTTTGAACTCGTATTTTTCTTTTTTATCATTAAAGGGCACAGTATTAATTTTTTGTTTAAGTATTTTATTTACTTTTCTTGATGAAAAGTAGTGCTCCATTAATAAGTTACCTAAATAAAATTTTAATTTTGATGTTTCAAAAAGCTTATTTGAAAATTTAGATACATCATTAATGTGTTTTAATTTATATTTTTTAATAATATATCTTATTTCAGCGAGTATATTCTTTTGTTTAATAACTTGGTAAAAAAAAATATTAAGATTTATTGCGGTTGAGGCAGATGGCATTCCCTCTTTTTTACTTATCGGTATCATTTTATCAATTATTGTTTTAACAATATTTTTTTGAATCTTTACAGTATTCATTTGTTGGAATTCATACTAAATTTTATTTTGTCTGTAATTTTTAATGCTAAAGCCTGTATAGTGGACATGCAATTTACAGCTGCAGATGTTACAAATACACTACTATCAACAACATATAAATTTTCAAAATCATGGGTTTTGCCAAATTTATCAACAACTGAATTATTTGGATTTACACCCATTTTTGCAGTCCCCATTATATGCCAACCGGTATTTCTTACAGGTCCAAAACCGTAAATAAAATTTGCACCTGACTTTAATAAAACTTTTTTTGCGCTATCAAGACCATGTTTCATCATTTTTTTTGTGTTTGGGCATAATTTATAATTTATTTTAACACCGGGCATCTTATTTTCATCTAAGTTATTATAATCTAGAACTACAGAATTATTTTTTTTTGGAAGATCCTCGCAAATAATAGCTATACCAACTGATTTTCCAAAATATTTAAAGAAATTTTTATGAAAGTTTTTTCCAAATTTGATTTTATTAAAATTTTTAAATTTCTCAGCAATTTCTAGTGGACCAGCACCTCTTAAAACTTGCATAGAATAACCTCTTGAAAAACCTCTAGATTTTTTGGTTTTATAGAATTCGTGTGAAGCAATACAACATCCTTCAGGACCTCTATTAGAAGCAACAAAGTTCTTAAAGATACCTTCTGCATATCCCAGAGGATGTAACATCAAATTTTTACCAACCAACCCTGAACTATTTGCAAGTCCTTTTGGGAATTTTTTACTCTTAGATGCAAGCAACAACCTAGGAGTTCCAATACCACCTGCTGCCAAAATAAAAATATCAGCTGCTTCAAATTTCTTTTTTCCAGATTTATCTAAATAAAATACTCCTTTAATTCTGTTTTTTTTTCCTGTCACAATCTTTATTACTTGAGAATTTTTTTTTATTATCACTTTATTTTTCAATGCTAGATTTAAATAAGTATTTCTTGCAGTTGATCTAATATAATTTTGAGAATTATTATCTTTGTAAGCACTATAAGATGGCCACCAATGCCAATTTAACTTATTGAAACCATTTGCAAGTTTTAAACCGACTTTACCTAAAGGTATAATTGGTTTAAGACCATTTATATTTGAATATACTGGGTCACCTTTCAAACCACGTACACCTATTATTTTTTCATTTTTGTCATAAAACTTTTTAAGTTCTTGATAAGATAATGGCCAATCAGCCCCAACATTATCGATTGTTTTAGTTTTAAAGTCAGAATTATGAAATCTTGGGAAGTGACCATTATATAATATTGTTGAACCACCTACTGCATTAAAATTTGCAATTGAAATAGGAGAATTATCATCATTTATTGGATAATCACTCCTCATTTTTCTTATATTTGGGTTAGGATTAAATTTTTTTTTTTTTAGTATCTCCCAATCTAATCTATCTCTTGAGTAAGATTTTGAAATTAAATCTGGCCCTTGTTCAAAACAGGTAACAGATATTCCATTTTGACTTAAATTCCATGCTGCCACAGATCCACTTGCTCCAGTACCAACTATTATTACTTTTAGATTTTTAACCATTAAAAAAATTTATCAAACTTTATTTAGTTTTTGGTAAAAAACTTTTTAAGATTTCTGGAATAGTAATAGTCATTTCTGCTTCACAAGCAATTTCTCCATCAGTAAATCCTTGTCCTATTCCTTTACAAATGCCCCTGTTCCATGAATTTAATTTAGTTTTAATTATATATTTTCTGCCAGGTATGACCTCTTTTTTAAACTTTACAGTATGAGATATTGCATGAGTTACTTTACCTTTTAGTCCGGGTAAAGTGGTGATTGCAACTGTTAACATTTGTGCCAAAGCTTCAAGCTGAAGAGCGCCTGGCATATTAGGATTGCCTGGAAAATGAATTGGGAAGAACCATTCTTTTTCATCTAATACTTTGTAACCATTTGCATATTTACCTGGTAATACTTCAGTAACATAATCAATCATTAAAAAAGGTGGTCTATTTGGTTGGTACTTTAATAGTTCTTTTTCATCCAAGCTAAAAGGACGCATTATTTTATTTTATTATAATCTTGTATTTTTTTAGTATCTTTTTTCCAAATTCATATGAACTAAAATCGATAATATCATCCATCTCCATGCTAATATTAAAAGTTTCCTCTAATTTGCCCATCAAAGCCATATGACCAATGGAGTCCCATTTTGGAATTGCATTATATTTTAATTTCTTCAATTTTTCTTTTTTAATTGAAAATGTGTCTAAAAAAGATTTGTTATATTTATCAAGGTTGCTCATTTATATAAAACTATATATTAATTTCTTTTTTAATAAATACCTTTTTTCTAAATCAAAAACAGTTCCATCATCATTGCATAAAACAGTTTTATTTTTATTCTCTTCTCCAATTTTTATAAAAGACACCAATTTATTAGAATTTCTTTTTAAACTTTTTAATATAAGTTTTGAAGCTCTATTAAGATTCAATTTAAAACAAATTAATTCATTTTGGTAAGCAAATTTCGCTATTTTAAGTCTAAAAAATTCTCTATCACAGTGGTATGTCATACTTGAATATTCACATAAATCTAATTTTCTTGCAAAAAATGAAAAATTTTTTTCAATTTTTTTTTTTTTTAAAATCTTTATATTTTACTTTAAAAATTTTATTCACACGATAATTAATATTTGCTAAATCTTCCAAATAATGAACATGAGTTAAAGATCTAACATAATGATGACCGAATGTTATTAAGTCAAACTGATCATCATTGAAATTTTTCCATAAGGAGTCTGGGCCAGTAGCATTTTCATTATTAACTTTCATATATTTTTTACATTTTTTTCCAAATACTAAGAATGAATACATGGGATGCTTTGTTCTATATTTATAATATTTTTTTAATAGTAAATTTCCAAACATTCCACTTTGGCCAGGACTATTTTTCCTATCGAATTTTTTACTTGGCACACAATCTAAATTAAAAACCGGTATTACAATCGTCCCTGTCTTTCCCACATGTTTTATTAATAATTTTAAAATATTATCAGCAAGATTATGTAAATTTTTAGAGTTATATTTTAATAATTTTGCGATTCTTAACATATCAATTCCTACATAAATATTGCTACCCTTTTTTATTTTAAATTGATTTAATAAATTTAAAAATTGAATTTTATTATTATCTGTCATTTAAGATTGATAAAGTATTTAGCAAACAATTAGTTTATTGATATTGTAATAGCAATAATTAGTCAATTAATAAATAATTTTTCAATATATTTTATTATAAACTAATAAAATAACTATATTAAAAACAAGCATTAAAAAATTGTTTGATTAAATGAAAATTTAAAATATTTATATTTCATATTATAAATATTTTATTATGTTTTATATATTTAACTTATTTTTAATCGTTATCTAAATTAAATAAAAAACAGATGGTATTAAGGAAATTTTATAACCACCTATCAGAATTAAAACTTGATACTAACGAAAGAGAATTCATAAAAAATTTTGATGTAAAAAAAACAAAAAGTCATCAAAATGTTTTAATAGTAGTACCAAATGACTATTATTATGTTTGTTATAATTACCTTCTATCAAAAGAAAAAATTTCAAAATTTAATATTTTTGGTTATTGGCCTTATTCCGTTCATGTAGAAAGAATACGTATATTTCAAAAAATTCATCAATATAAATCGGAAGTTTATTTTAATTTACTTAAAAATAAATTTTTTAAATTATATAAACCTATTGGATTAGAAGCTCTTTGGAACTTAGATAATCTTAAAGAAGAATATATTACAAAATTAGAGGATAAGCTTATAAAAAAAAGAGCAAATAAAATATTTAAAAAAATTAAAAATAAAAAAGAAATATTAGACTTATATATTGATGAAATATATTGTGGCGATTTAATATATGACTCATATATAAGATTCAGAAATAAACCAACCGTTGACGTTAATGATAGATTTTTAGAAAAAATAATTTATTTAGCCTTACTATCTATAAAATGTTTTGAAAAATTTCAAAAAAAATATAATTTTAAATCTTTATATACCAGCTATGCTACCTTCGTACATTTTGGATTATTAGTTCGGGTTTTTCTTAAAATGCGAGTTAAAGTATATTCAGGAGCAACAATTTCAAACTATAATAAAAAATTGACTAACAAAGATCCTTTTCATGTTGAAAATTTCAGAAAATTTCAAGGTATCTACTCAAAATTAGACAAAAAACATCAAAGAATTAAACAAGCTAAAATAATGCTTGATAAAATTTTTTTTAAAAACAGGAAAAATTTACAATTTAATGACTATATGAATGTTGATCCATTTAAAAAAAACAAAAAAAAATTAAGAAAAAATTATGATGGAGTAATTTTTTTACCAAATTTTTTTGAATCACAAAGGGAATGGGGCAAATTAGTATTTCCTGATTTTTTTGAATGGATCAAATTTACTTGTGATTTTATATATAAAAATAACTTAAATATTGCAATTAAGCCTCATCCAAATATTTATTATGAAAGAAATAACGAAACAGTTGAAATTGTTAGATTATTAAAACAAAAATATAATAAAATTGACTGGATTGATCCATCGATTTCCAATATTGAAATTTTTAAGAAAATTAAATCTGGTATTTCTCCTTGGGGAACAATTTTATGGGAATTAGCTTATTTTAATGTGCATCCTATCTCTGCAGGTGAGCATCCTGCTTGTAAATACAATATAGGTTTTGAACCAAGATCTATCAATGAATACAAAAGAATACTTCTCTCGATTAATAAACTTAAGGTTAAAAAAGGAATTACAAAAAGAATCTTAGAATTTTGTTATATGTACTATATACATAATCACGATTCTTTCAAAACTACCGCTAGAACTATCAAATTAAATAAAATAGATTTTAAAAACTCATCATCTCTTAAAAAATTTATCGAAATATATAAAAGTAAAAAAAATAATTAATTTCAAATATATTTATATAAATTTACTATAAAACTTATCATCAAAATTTTTATTATTATTTTTAAAAATGTTCTTTGGAACAGTATAATTTTCAAAATATGAACCAAATAATGAGTTTGAAAATTCTAATGTTAACACTTTCCTGATTTTTGTTTTTGGATTATGGCCCTTGTGAAACGCAAGAGTATCTCCAATAGCTAAAGTTCCGGCTTTACCATAAATAACATGTTCATTACTTTGATTGTAATAAGCAAAAATCTCTTTATCAGAAATTCTTTGGTATCTTTTAATTAATATTTTGTAAGGTTTTGAGAATACTTTGTGAGTTTTTTTAATGTATGAGTGAGGTCCATGATCTAAATTTTCTACATCATTAAGGTAAATAAAAAATTTTAACCATTTTGGTCTATCTAAATCAAAATGATAAAGTTGGGCTTCTTTATTACCAGGCTTGTCTGAAATTTTTGAGATTCTTAAACCGACATTGGTTAAAATTGGAACTGATTTGAAATACATTTTGGCAATTTCATAAAAAAAATTATTATGAATAATATCTTTTATAATTTTTTGCTTTAAAAGTTCGTTTTCATCAAAATCGATAATTGTTGCTTGAGATGGAACATATTTAATAGATTCAGATTTAATAATTTGGTCTTTCAGAATATAAGAACATTTAGTGTTATTTGTAAGCTTTAATATTTCTTCGATTTGATCTTTTTCTATAAATTCATTAATTATTGAATATCCAGTTTCTGAAATATTATTTATTATTTTTTTTTTGCTTATGATTTCAGATACCATTTCAGAGTGATCGATCTTATTAAGTGGCTTGTTGAATGATAAAATTTTTCTTAATTTGTAATTTAAAATAGTTAAAGAATTTAATATTAAATTTGACAATCCCTTTGTTAAACAATACACATTAACAAATGTTGAATTTATATTTTTTAAATTTTTTTTTTTTACTAAAAAATATAAATATCCGTATAAAAAAATAAACGGTGTTAAAATAAACTTAATTAGTTTTATTGGCATGTAAAAATGATTTTAAATAAATCATACTTTAAACTAACAAAAAAAACAAATTCATTATTCAAAGACCGTAGAGGCTATTTGATTGATGTTACAAAAAGTTTAAATTTTAAACCAATTCATTTTTTGATTACGCAATCAAAGAAAAATGTTTTAAGAGGTATGCATTATCAAACTAAAAAAATTCAGTGTCTAGCTATATTTGTAGTTAAGGGAGAAATTTATGACGTAATTGTTGACTTAAGAAAAAAATCGAAAAATTTTGGGATGTACAAGCATTTTTATTTAAATGATAAAAGTAAAAAATTTCTTATTGTTCCTAAAGGGTTCGCTCATGGTTATTATGCGTTAAAAGATAGTACGATTTTATATTTTAATTCCGAAAAATTTTACCCAAAATATGATAAAGGTTTTAAGTATAACGATAAATTAATTAATATAAAATGGCCCAAAGGTAAAAAAATATTATCAAAAAAAGATATTAATCTCCCTAGCTTAAAAAGTCTAATGCATGAATTACTTTAATAAAAAAAATCTTACAGAAATAATTAGTTTTGGTGAAATGCCAATGGCAAATGAATTTGTAAGTAATAAAAATAAAAAACTATTTACTTATAATTTAAAACTAGGATTTAATAAAAGATTCAAGCTTGCTCAAATATATGATTTTCCAAAACCTGCGAAAATGTTTAATAAAAATTATGCATTTATCACGTCAACATCAAAGTTTATGAGAATTCATTTTAAAAAATTGTCCTATGAACTTAAAAAAAGAAGAGAAGTTTCGATATTAGAAATAGGTTGTAACGATGGTATATTATTAGAAAATTTTAAAAATTCAAAGCATCTAGGAATAGAACCATCAAGAAATGTATGTAATTTAGCAAAGAAAAGAGGTCTCAAAGTAGAGAATATTTTTTTTAACAATAAAAATGCGGAAAAAATAAAAAAAAAATATGGCCTATTTAATACTGTATTTGGATCTAATGTGATTTGTCATATACCAGATCAACAGGAATTATATAAGTCTGTCAATAAATTGCTTACATCTGATGGAGAATTTATTTTTGAAGAGCCATATTTATTAGAAATGATAAAAAAAACTAGTTACGATCAATTATATGACGAACATATTTATATTTTCTCTCTTACATCAGTAAATCTTATAAGTAAAAAATTTGGTCTTAAACTTTATGATGCTGAAAAGACAAATACACATGGGGGATCAATGAGATATTTTCTAACAAAAAAGAATATTAAAATCACTAATAGATTAAAAAAATATTTAGAAATAGAAAGAAAACATAAAATCGATAATATTTCTTCATTAAAAAAATTTGCAGTAAAATGTGAAAAAAATAAAAATATTTTTTTTAATAAACTTTTAAAAATAAAAGAAAAAAAATATAATATTTACGGATTTGGGGCAACTTCGAAAAGCACGACAATTTTAAATTATTGCAATATAAATAAAAATCATATTGAAATGATTTTTGATAATTCTAAAACAAAAATAAATAAGTTTACTCCAATAACTAATATTCCAGTTGTAAATTCTAAACTATTTTACAAAAAAAAAATCAAATATTGTGTACTTTTTGCTTGGAATCACTATGTTGAAATTTTTTCAAAAATTAAAGGTGCAAAAAAAATCAAATGGTTAACTCATATTAATAAGACGCATTTCGGAAAATACAAAAAATACATCATTTAATTTTAAACATTTATGAATATTCCTTTCAACGATTTATCTATAAAAAATACAAACTCATATTTAAAAATTTTCAAAAACTTTTTAAAAAGTGGAAAATTTATTAATGGACAAAATGTCATAAATTTTGAAAACAAATTTTCAAAGAAATTTAACTTTAAATATGGTGTAGGATGCAATAGTGGCACTGATGCTATTGAAATATCATTAAGACTTTACAAAAAAAGTGATAAAGAGGCAGCAATTACTGTTTCTCATACAGCTAATGGCACAGTTTCAGCAATATTAAGGGCAGGCATAATTCCAATATTTTGTGACATTGAAAAATCATTTAATACAATGTGTCCCAGATCATTAGAAAGAACTATAAAGGCTGCATTAAAAAAAAAAATCAGAGTAAAATACATAATTCCAGTTCATATTTATGGTCAGCTTTCGGATATGAAAGAAATAAATAAAATTGCTTTAAAATACAAATTAACAGTAATTGAAGATTGCTCTCAATCCCATGGAGCTAAATTCTTTAAATCAAAAAATTCTAAGCAAAATCTTTCTGTTTTCTCTCTGTATCCTACAAAAAACTTAGGAGCGCTTGGTGATGCAGGAATTATATGCACAAATAATAGAAACTTTTTTAAAAAGCTAAAAAATCTTCGTGAATATGGATGGAAGAATAGAATATGTATAAATAAAAACGGAGTAAATTCAAGATTAGACGAGCTGCAAGCAGCCATTTTGTTACAAAAATTAAAACATTTAGAATATGATTTAAGAAAAAGACAGATGTTAGCCAAAATATATATTAACAATATAAAGAATAAAAAAATAGAGTTACCAAGTATTAGAAGAAATACTACTCATGCATTTCATTTATTTGTTGTTAAAGTAAATGATAAATTTAAGTTTATGAGTTTTCTAAAAAAAAACAATATTGGCTTTGCATTGCATTATCAACAACCTTTGCACAAACAGAAAGGACTCAAATATATTTTAAAATTTGAAAAATTAATCAATACAGAAGAACTTTATAAGAAGAATGTTTCTTTACCTCTCAACAACAATCTTTCAATAAAGAACTGTTTTAAAGTTAGCAAAATTATAAATATCTATAGATAGTTTTAATCAGATGAAACAAAAGATAACATGAAAAAAAATACTGGGCACCAAATTTATGAGGTAATAAAAAATCTATTTCCAATAAATAGGAGTCTCACTGGAAATGGTAATAGAAAAACACTAAAAATTTTAAACTCAGTATGTAAAAATTTAAAAATTCTGGAATTTGAAAGTGGAAAGAAAGTTTATGATTGGAAAATTCCTGAAGAATGGAATGTTGAGGATGCATACATAAAGTATAAAAATAAAAAAATTATTGATTTTAAAAAAAACAATCTTCACCTTGTTTCATATTCAGAGCCAATTGATGAAATTCTAAGCTATAAGGAGCTAAATAAAAACCTTTATTCAATAAAAGAAAAGCCAAATGCAATTCCTTATGTAACTTCATATTATAAGAAAAGGTGGGGATTTTGCCTAAATCATAAAACTAGAAAGAAATTAAAAAAAGACGAGAAGTATACAATTTATATAAATTCGTCTTTTAAAAAAAAAGGCAGTCTATCAATAGGTGAAATTTATATAAAAGGTAAGGTAAGACAAGAAATTATATTAAGTACGAATATTTGTCACCCTTCAATGGTTAATAATGAGCTATGTGCTCCTGTAATACTAAGTTTTATTTCAAAATATTTTAAAAATAAAAATAATTATTTCTCTATTAGAATATTATTTCTTCCAGAAACTGTAGGTTGCATAACTTATCTAAAGGAAAATTTAAAAAAATTGAAAAGAAATTTTAGAGCTGGTTACCACGTCTCATGTTTTGGTGATAAAGGAAAATTTTCAATAGTGAGTACTAAATACGAAAATAGTTATTCCGATCATATTGCAAAAAAAGTTTTAAAAAATTATGGAAAATTTAAAACTTACCCTTTCAAATATTGTGGTTCTGATGAAAGGCAATACAATTTTCCAGGTATTGATATACCTATAGCTACACTTACTAAAACTAAATTTGGTATATATAAAGAATACCACACATCTTTAGATAATTTAAAAATAACTAATCCATCTACTTTAAAAAAGTCATTTAACTTAATAAGAGATTTAATTAACGAAATTAACAAAGATAAAAAGAAAATAGTTAAGAATAATTCTGTAATTAATAATAAATTTATTCAAAAAGATCACAAAAATAGAAAATATAATCAAAAAGTCTATAGCTTGACTAAATGTGAACCTTTTTTATCTAAAAGAAATTTATATAGAGATTTATCAAAAGATTTATTAACGAATAATGAATTAATTATGTTTAATATATTATACTATGGCGATGGTATAAAAATCACCGATATATCAAAATTGCTCAATGAAAAAGATTTTAAAGTTCTATCAATTGCAAAATTATTAGAAAAAAATGATTTGATAAAACTTAAATATTAAAAACAATAAATAACAATTTAATTTCAAATAATTCTTTAATCTATAAATACTTCTAATATATTTATGTTGAGATAAGATGGTTTTGGGTTTAAAGATTTATCAATTATTCCTTTTCTAAATTTTACATGAATAATAAAAATATATATAAAATGGTCAGTTCTCGCCGTATTACGATTGGTGTAATTGGGCTTGGGTATGTAGGACTTCCGCTTTCAATACTTTTTTCAAAAAAAGGATTCAAAGTGATAGGTTTTGATATAGATAAAAAAAAAATAAAAAAAATTAATTTAAAAAAATCTTATATTGATAGAATATCTGATAAACAGGTTTCCATTATCCTTAAAAAAGGTTATTGCACTTATAATTTCTCAAATATTTCAAAATGTGATTTTATAATAATTTGTGTTCCTACACCATTGAAAAAAAATAAACCAAATTTAGAGTATTTAAAATCCACTATTAATAATATTAAAAATTTTTTAAAACCTAATCAAACGATAATATTAGAAAGCACAAGTTACCCTGGAACTACAAGAGAAGTTTTGGGAAAGGTTTTGTGCAAAAAATTTAATATCGGGACGAATTTTTACTTAGGATTTTCATCAGAAAGAATTAATCCTGGTTTTAACGAGAATTCTATTAACAAGATTCCAAAGGTTGTGTCCGGGTACTCTACAAAATGTTTAAAAATATTAAAATTTTTTTACAAACAAAGTTTTAAAAATATTGTAGCTGCTAATAATTTAGAAATGGCTGAGTTTTCAAAGCTACTAGAAAATATATATAGATCGGTAAATATAGGTTTCGTAAACGAAATGAAATTAGTTGCTGACAAAATGGGACTTGATATTTTTGAAATTTTAAAAATTGCTAAAACAAAACCATATGGCTTCCATGCTTTTGACCCTGGACCTGGCGTAGGTGGTCACTGTATACCTATAGATCCAAATTATTTACATTGGAAAGCTAAAAAATTTGGAATTGACACAAAATTTATTAAATTATCAGAAAAAATAAATTTAAAAGTTTTAAATTTTATAATTTCAAAAATAAAGATTATAAAAAAAAATAAAAAATTAAGAAAGGATTTCAAAATTTTAATATTAGGTCTTTCGTATAAAAAAAATATTGACGATTTAAGAGAATCGGCATCTATAAAATTAATAGAATATTTTAAAAATAATAATATAAATTATGAGTTTTCAGATCCGTATATAAAAAATAAAATTAATACGCGATCTTTAAAAATAACAAAAAAAAGTTTAAAGATTACAAAAAAAAATTTGAGGAAATTTGATATATCAATTCTAATGACAGATCATGATATTTTTGATTACAAAATGATCTATGAAAATTCAAAGAATATAATTGATTGTAGAGGTCGTTATTCTATCGATAATAAAGTAACTAGAGCATAATAAATATAATATAATTTAATTTATTAAAGGTTATCTATAACTTACTTTTTGAAATGAAATGAGGTATTTATAATTTTATAAATTTCAAACTACAATGAAAATTACTGCTGCAATAATTGGAATGGGTATAGGCCAAAAACACTTTGATGCAATTGAAAGTTATAAAAATTCAAATGTAAAAATAATCTGTGAAAAAGATAAAGAAAAGAGAGAAATTTTAAAAAAGAAATATCCATCTAAAATAATTACTAATAATGAGAATATAATTTTTTCAGATAATAAAATTAATTTAGTTTCTATAGCAAGTTATGATAATTTTCATTTCAATCAAATAATAAGAGGGCTTAAAAATAATAAAAATTTAATAATTGAAAAACCAATGTGTCTAAATGAGTTTCAGCTAAAAAAGATTTATCAGTTATTAAAAAAGAAAAAAAAAATAAAAATAACATCAAATTTAGTTTTAAGAGTTAATTCCCTATTTAAGACAATAAAGAAAAAAATTAATATTAAAGATACATTTTATCTTGAGGCAGATTATATCTGGGGAAGAAGACCAAAATTATTTGGCTGGCGCTCAAAAGTAAAAGATTATTCTGTAATTTATGGAGCTGCGATTCATATGATTGATATTATAATTTGGATAATAGGACTTAAACCTGAATCTGTTTATACTCTTGGAAATAATAATGTTACAAAAAACACTAGTTTTAAAAAAAACAGTTTTGTGGTTATGTTGTTTGAATTTCCAAATAATATTTTAGTAAAAATAACTGGAAATGCTGCTGCAATTTATAAACATTATCATGAGATTAAGATTTTTTCTAAAAATAAAACTTTAATAAATAATTTATTGGGTTCATATGAGTATAGAAACGATCGCTTAATGAAAATTAAATCAAACTATCCAGACAAAAAAAATAGAAAAAAAATAATACAAAATTTTATTGACCATTTATCAAAAAAAAATATTAAACCTATTATTAGTCACAAAGATCAATTCGATTTAATGTCAATATGTTTTGCTGCAGAAAAATCAATGAATTTAAAAAAAAAAATAAAAATTAAATATTTAACAAAATGAAAAAAATTGGTTTTTCAAAATTAAATATTAGTAACAAAGATATAAACCAAGTTTCTGAGATAATAAAAAGCGGATGGCTAACACATGGAAAATATACATCATTATTTGAAGTTGAGTTTTGTAAATTTACAGGTGCAACCTACGCTATTACTGTCTCGAGTTGTACCGCCGGTTTACATCTTTCGTGTTTGGCGTCTGGCTTCCAAAAAGGAGATGAAGTTTTGATACCTGCTCAAACGCATACTGCTACAGCTCATGCCGTAGAGTATACGGGTGCTAAAGCAAAATTGATAGATATAGATTTTGAAAGTGGAAATTTAAAATTAGAGGAAATTAAAAAAAATGTTACAAAAAAAACCAAAGGTATCATTGTAGTACATATGGCAGGATATCCATGTGAAATTGATAAAATTAAAAAATTTTGTTCTAAAAAAGGTATTATTCTCCTAGAAGATTGCGCTCATGCACTTGGTACTTATAAGAATAATAATCATGTTGGCAACTTTGGTAAAACTGGTTGTTTTTCATTTTATCCAACTAAGCAAATAACTACGGGTGAAGGAGGAATGGTAATAACAAATGATTATAAGTTTTATAAAAAAATTAAATTATTAAAAGCTTTTGGAATAGACAAAGATATTAAGGAAAGAAAAATGCCAGGTGATTATGACGTTAAATTTTTAGGATATAATTACAGAATGACTGATTTTCAATCTGCTTTGGGATATATGCAATTATTAAAATATAAACAAAATTTAAAGAGAAGACACTTAATCGCAAAAAGATATTTTAAACAATTATCTAACGTAATTGGTCTTAAAACTATGCCATATTCTAATGAATGTTCGTTTTTTGTATTTCAAATATTTTCAAAAAAGAGGGACAAAATTCTTAAAATGTTTAAAAAGTTAAAAATTGGATTTAGTATTCACTATCCTAATTCACTTCCAAAAATGACTTATTATAAAAAAAAATATAAACTTAACCTTAGAAATTATAAAAATTCTATTGATTACGGTGATATGAATATTTCTTTGCCAATGTATCCCAAGCTTAAAAATATTGAAATTGACTTTATATGTAAAAATATTTTAAAAGTTCTTAAGTAAATATATGGGAAAAAAAATACTATTAGTAGGTGGATGTGGATTTATTGGTCACAACTTAGCACTTCATTTGTCAAAAATTGGACACTCACCAGTTATTGTAGATAGTCTATCAATAAACAATATTTACTCTTTAGATAATAAAGAAATTCTTAATCAAAAACTTTATAAATCAATTTTAGAAAGTAGGATGAAACTTTTAAAAGAAAATGAAATTGATTTAATAATACAAGATGCTAGAAATTATAACTCTATCTCAGTCTTGTATTCACAAATAAAACCAGATGTAATAATTCATTTAGCAGCTGTTTCGCATGCAAATAGATCTAACAAAGATCCTCATACTACATTTGATCATAGCTTAAGAACATTAGAAAATACTTTAGATTATGCTAAAGGGCAAAAAATTCATATAATATATATGTCATCTAGTATGGTCTATGGAAATTTTGAAAAGCAAGATGTAGATGAAGATTTTCCATGCAAGCCTATAGGAATTTATGGAACTTTAAAATATGCAGGTGAACTTATGGTAAAATCTTATAATCAAGTATTTGATTTACCATATACAATTATTAGACCTTCAGCACTTTATGGGGAGCGATGTGTAAGTAGAAGGGTTGGTCAAATATTTATTGAAAATGCAATTCAAAATCTTGAGATTAATATTAATGGTGATGGAAATGATAAACTTGATTTTACTTATATTGAAGATCTTATTAGAGGCATCGGTTATTGTTGTGAAAATGAAAAAGCTATAAATCAAACATTTAATATTACATATGGAAATGCAAGAAAGATAAATGATTTGATAGATATACTTAAAAGCGAGTTTAAAAATATAAAAGTAAATTATCAAGAGAGAGAAAAATTTATGCCAGAGAGGGGAACTTTAAAAATAGATAAAGCAAAAAAACTTATTGATTTTAAAGCTGAAAATTCAATTGAAAAAGGTTACCTAGAATATATCAAATGGTATAAAGGTTTTTGGAGCAATATTAATAAATAAAAAAACAGTGGGATTAAAATCTTTTAATAATAAAAAAAAGACATTCATAATTGCTGAGATAGGTAACAATCACGAGGGTAGCTTAGAAAATGCTAAAAAATTAATAAAGCTAGCTTCTAAAGCTGGTGCTGATGCTGTTAAATTTCAGACTTTTGTAACTAAAAATTTCGTTTTAAAAAATGATAATCTTAAAAGATACAATTTATTATCAAAATTTGAATTATCACATAAGGACTTCCTTACATTAAAAAATTACTCTATCAAAAATAAAATTCAATTTATATCTACCCCGCTTGATCTCGAAAGTGCTGATTTTTTAATAAAGCATATAGATATAATTAAAATTGCCTCGGGTGATAATAATTTTTTCCCACTCATAGAAAAATTAGTTAAATCAAATAAAAAAGTTATAATTTCAACTGGTATGGCAGATTTAAAAAATATTATTGAAGTTGATAAATTTGTAAAAAAAAAAATAGGTAAAAGTTTATGCAGAAAGAATATATCATACCTTCATTGTGTCTCATCTTATCCAGTAAATGACAAAGATGCGAATCTGAAATCAATAAGCTTACTAATAAAGAAATTTAAAAATTCTATTGGATATTCTGATCATACTTTAGGTAACGAAGCTTGTCTAGCTGCTGTTGCACTTGGAGCAAAAATAATTGAGAAACATTTCACATTGAATAAAAATTTTTCGAAATTTAGGGACCATGCATTGTCAGCAGATTTTAAAGATTTAAGACAACTTGTAAAAAGTATTAGAAAAATTGAAAATCAATTAGGTACGGAGAGAAAAATAGTTTTACCATCAGAAAAAAAAATAATTGGTTCAGCTAGGCGAGGAATTTATGCTTCTAAAAAAATTAAATGCGGTGAAAAAATATCTCTTGATAATATAAAATTTCTTCGACCAGCAAAGAACAAAAAATATTACAATTTAAATAAAATTTTAAACAAAAAATGTAAGAAAAATTATTCTATAAATGAAAAAATAAGTTTATAAACAAATAGTCAATGTGTGGAATAAGTGGATTTATATCGAACAGAAAATTAATTCGAAATAATGCAATAGCGAAAACTCTAGACCTTATGAGTAACAGAGGTCCGGATAATAATTCATTTTTTACTGAATTTGTAGATGGGAAAAATATATCTCTTCTTCATTCAAGATTAAAAATTATAGATATTCATGATAGATCTAATCAACCATATAGATACAAAAATTTTATAATAATTTTTAATGGTGAAATTTATAACTTCATTGAACTTAGAAACAAACTAAGAAAAAAATTTAAATTTGACACAAACTCAGACACTGAAGTTTTATTAAAAAGTTATGTAGCTTATGGAAAAAAATGTGTAGATCAACTTGAGGGTATGTGGTCATTTGCTATTTGGGACTTAAAAAAAAAATCTTTATTTCTCTCTAGGGATCCTTTTGGAGAAAAACCATTATTTTTTTACTATTCAAGAAATGGTTTTTTTTTTGGTTCTGAAATAAAATATATAAAGTCATTGTGTGAAAAAAATTTTACTTTAAACAAAACTCAGATAAAAAAAAATTTATTTTTAGGTTATAAATCCTTACACAAGTCGAGTGAAACATTTTATAAAAATATTTTCTCTTTAGAAAGTGGCACAAATTTAATATTAGATCTTAATTTTAAAATTAAAAAAGAAAAATATTGGTGTCCTAAGTTCAATATAAATAAAAAAATGAGTTTGATTGACGCCGTTGAAGGGGCGAAAAATCATTTAACTAAAAGTTTAAAAATTAGATTAAGATCTGATGTTCCTTTGGCATTCTGCCTAAGTGGGGGAATTGACTCTGGTTTATTGGCCTCAATAGCAAAAAAAAAATTTAAAAAAAAAATATCAACTTTTTCAGTAATAGATAAAGATTCTAGGTACAACGAAAGTGAAAATATTAATTTGGTTAACAAAGATTTAAAATCTAGTTCATATTTAGTTAATGTAAATTCAAACAAAAACGTTTTCTTCGAGAGACTTGAGAAGTTAACAAAATATCACGACGGACCAATTGCAACTTTATCGTATTATGTTCATTCTTTCTTGACGGAAAGTATATCAAAAAAAAAATTTAAGGTATCAATATCAGGAACTGGTGCGGATGAATTATTTACTGGATACTATGATCATTATCTTCTTCATTTACAATCGATCAAAAAATCAAAATATTTAGAAATAGGTATAGATAATTGGAAAAAATATATTTTACCTATTATTAGAAATCCTTATTTAAAAGATCCTTTTTATTACATTAAAGATCCAAATAACAGAGATTTAGTTTATGAGTCTAAATTTAATTTAAAAAAATATTCTAAAAACAAAATTAATTATAAATTTTCAGAAAAAAAATATACCTCTGAACTACTTAGAAATAGAATGTGTAATGAGTTATTTCATGAAAGTGTACCAATTATGTTAAAACATGACGATTTAAATTCAATGTTTTACTCTGTTGAGAATAGAAGCCCTTATTTAGATAGAGACCTGCTAAACTTTGTGTACTCAATACCTCCTCATCTACTAATCTCGGATGGATATCAAAAAAAGATATTAAGAGATGCGGGTAAAAATATTTTAATAGATAAAATTCGATTAGATCGACAAAAAAAAGGATTCAATACATCAATAAATTCTGTTGTCAATCTGAATGATAAAATTATATTTAAAAAAATATTTGATAACAATTCACCTGTATCAGAATTTATTAATTTAGATTTGCTTAAAAAACATATAAATCTAAAAAGTATTCCAAATCATTATTCTAAACTTATATTTTCATTAATAAGTACTAATATATTTCTTAAGGAAAATTTTTAAATTTATGATCGGGATAATTGACTTAGACACTGGCAACATAACATCTTTAATATCAGCTGTAAAAAAATTAAATATTTCTTATAAGTTATGTAAAAATTATAATGATTTTGATAAAATTGATAAATTAATTTTGCCTGGAGTTGGTGCTTTCAAAGACTTGATGGCTAAAATGAATGAAAAAAAAATCAATAAAGTTATAATAGAAAAGACTAATCAAAATACTCCTATACTTGGTGTATGCGTTGGTTTTCAAATTCTTTTTAACAAAAGCAATGAACATGGTGAAACTTTAGGTTTAAATTTAATTAAAGGAAATTTGATAAATTTTAAAGATGAAAATGAAAACATAAAAGTTCCACATGTAGGTTGGAATGAGTGTAAAATACAGAATAAAAGTAATCTATTTTATGATATAAAAGACAATTCTGACTTTTATTTTACCCATTCATATTTTTTGAAAAATTATGATATTGGAAATGTTATTACTACAACTATGTACGAGTTAAATTTTGTTTCTTCAATAAATAAAAAAAATATTTATGGTGTTCAATTCCATCCTGAAAAAAGCCAAACAAACGGATTGAAAATAATTAAAAATTTTTATGAGAGGTGTTAATTGTTAAAAAAAAGAATAATAATTACTTTAACATTTTTAGATGGTGTTCTTTTTAGAACAAAAAATTTCAAACCTGATTATAGATACACAAAAAACTTTGTTGATTTATGGAGTATTGATGAATTAATTTTAATAGATTTGTCAGATAAAAAATTTTCAAAAAAATTTTTAGATTTAATTAGTTTTTTTTCAAATAATTGTTATGTTCCCTTATCTGTGGGAGGTGGAATAAAAAATTTAAGCGATGCCGATAAATTTTTCAAATATGGAGCAGATAAAATTATTTTAGGTTCAAATTCAATAAAACACCCAAAATTAATCAAAGAAATTTCATATAAATACGGAAATCAATCAATAATTCAATCTATAGATTGTAAAAAAGTTGTTGGGAAAAATATTTTTACTGTGATGAGCCAAAGTGGTAAGGAAGATCTTTTGATAGATCCTATTAAATTTGGCAGAACAACTCTATCTTATGGTGTCGGGGAAATATTAATAAATCATATAGATAATGATGGTAATTTATTAGGTTTTAATCTTGATTTAATAAAACCAATATCTAATAAACTTGACTGTCCAATACTAGTTCTTGGTGGAGCCGGTAACTGGCAGCATATTTTAGATGTTTTTATAAATACAAATGTCTCAGCTGTCTGTACTCAAAATATATTTCATTTTACTGAACAAAGTATTTTGTCTGCTAAAAAATTTTTAAAAGATAACAAAATTGAAATAAGAGAATGATATATACTTTAAGCTTCAAATATATTTTTTGAAATTATAATTCTAACTATTCTGGTTTAGTTAGTGTATTAGCTCTTATACGACTATTTTTTGGTGGTGTTGAATAACAATGAAGCATTTTTCTTAGATTAACATTTAAGCTTTTTAACTTACTTCCCAACATTTTATCATAAGAAAAATACGGCTTCATCCACCATGGGCCATAGTAATTAAAGATTGTCCATCTACTTTTAATAGTCGATTTTCCTCCTTTATGCCAAAGACCACTGTCAAATATAATCATGTTTCCTCTTTTTAAAGATAAGACTTCATGTTTATAGTTTGCTTTTCTCTTTGGGATTTTTGTTATTAAGTGAGACTTCGGAATATAGCAAGTTCCTCCATTTTCTTCGGAGAAATCTTCTAAAGCAACATAAACTATATAGCTCAATCCTTTACCAAGCCTTTTACCACCTAAATATCTTGAGTCTGTATGCCATTCAGCAGCTCTGCTAGCTGTATTGTATATACTCGGGTGATAGAATTTTCGTCTGTTAATTAAATTACTATTAATTAAAACATAATTTTCATCTAATAGTGTTTTTAATAGTTTATCGATTTTTTTGAAATACACCTGCTTAAAGAAAAAATTATCATACTGAAATGGGTTATCCATATCTTGCGCTTCTGTACTAAAAGTGCTGACTTGTCTCCTTTTTAAAAAAGATTTTAACAATTTTTCACACTTTTCTATATATTCCTCACATTCTCTTTTTGTAAATATATTTTTTATAATTGAAAACCCATCTTTATTTATTTCAGCAATATGTTTTTTTATATTCATAAATTTTAATATTTTAAAATTTTTTAATTAAATTTCAAATTTTAGTTTCCAATTATTTTTATCCTGTTTCCAGATTTCATTATTTCTATGTTTTTCTATAATTTCAAAATATTGTTCAATATTAATATCTAAATATTCTAGAACTTCTTTTTGATATATTTTTGGTTCCTCTCCATCATATTTTCTTGCAAGATCTACAGCTTCTTCTCTTGTCATTTGATTGTTTTGTATCATTCTGCATGAATCTCTTGTTGCACGCCCAAATCCAAACTTTATATATTGCATATAATAGTATAGGTCGTCAATTTTATCATCTAAACTATCAAAATTAGTAAAAGTTCCCTCTGTTCTTCCATTTGGATTTTCTTCAAATTCTGGCATTTCTTTTTTTACATAATGATAGTTTTCTAGCATGCTCCATTTAAAAAAATAACTAAAATAATATGAAGTAATATTCTGTTGTTTTTTTTCTTTATCAGGAAAAATATATACATTTAAATCTTTAGCAGATATTTCATCGCTCACCCAATTTTCTGGATAATCTCCAATCTGATGTTCTATTACTTCTTGAGTGTCTCTTGTTCTTTTACTCTCCTCTGATAAGACTAGACCGCCATATTCGGACTCTCCGTGCTCAGCATAAAAAATATATGGAATTTTATAATTTGTAGCTATTTGTAATGGAGTTGAATTAATTCCTGCATCCCAAGCGATTTTTGGGTTACCTCTTTCTATAAAAAATCTTTTTGCAAGTTTTTTTGCTACATCATTATTTGGTTGGATTAAGATTGCATCAAAACCTCTATTAATCAAACTATTTCTATTCTTTTGACCACATTCATTTAAAATTATTGGTGAAAATGTAACTAATAGAGGATTTAAACCAAATTTTTTTAATTTTAAAGCTATTGAAGTTGAGTCCTTACCACCTGACCATGGAACTATACAATCGTAATTTAAATTTCTCTCTTTATTTTTTTTTATTTTTTTTACAACTTCAAAAAATTCATTCTCTCTTTTTGACCAATCTATTTTTTTTTTTTCCTCAGCGTTTGTACATGCATTACAAACTCCATCTGAATTAAAACTTATTCTTGGCCTACTGGTTGGCATAATACATTTTTTACAAAAATAAATCATTTCACTTCTGTTGTTAGTAAATTATGTTATAGTAATTTCAATATTTATAGTAATTTAATGAAAATCAACAAAATTGTAAACTTTTAATGAGATTAAAGAAAAAAAATCTTTTAATAAAATTTAAAAGTAAAAATTTTTTAATAAAATAAGTCTGATTATTTAAAATGCTTTGTTTAATACAAGCAAGAACTTCTTCGAAAAGGTTTCCAAAAAAAGTTTTAACGAAAATTGGTAACAAAACTATCATAGAAATGGTTGTTGCTAGAGTAAAAAAATCAAAAAAAATATCAAAAATAATAGTTACTACATCAAAAAATAAAGGGGATGATGAATTGGTAAAACTTCTGATTAAAAAAAAAATTAATTTTTTTAGAGGGTCTTTAACAAATGTTGCAAAAAGGTGTTATCAAGCTGCAGTATCAAACAATTCAGACTTTTTTCTTAGAATTTCAGGAGATAGTCCTTTGATTGATGCAAAACTTATCGATAAAGTAATTTCAAAATCAAAAAAACGATTGAAAAAGTTAGATTTGATTACAAATGTTTTTCCTAGAACATTTCCCAAAGGACAAAGTATAGAAATTATCAATAATAGTAAACTCTATTCTGTTTTGAGATTAATGAACAAATCTGAAAAAGAAAATGTCACAGAATATTTTTATAATAACAATAAAAAATTTAAAATTATGAATTTTAAATACAAAAAAGATTATTCTGAAATAAATATGACTGTTGATTACAAAAAGGATTTAAATTTTATAAGATTAATAGATAAAAAATTTAATAATAATGTTACTTTTAATAAAATAATAAATTACATTTTAATATATAAGATTTAAGTATATTTAATCATACTAACTATTAATTAATTTGCATAATTTATTTTTAATGATTTGTTAACTATGATAATGGTAGTAATGGTATCTCTTAATTTTTTTAAACCCCAGTTTTGAATATAGCTTAATAGCATTTGAATTTTTTAAATGCACACCAGCAATTACAGGCAAGCCACTACAAAATTTTTTATTTGTCCAATTAATTAAGCCTGAACCCACCCCTAAACCTCGTGACTCTTTGTTTACAAATAATTGATCATACACAACATGTGATTTTTCAAACCTTAGAAGTATAAAACCATGAATTTTTTTTGATTTTTTATCATAACATACAGACATTTTATCAGCTCTTTTATTTTTAAAAAAATTTTGTATCCAATTTTTTAAATAATTTTGTCTGATTTTTAAATCAATTTTCTGATCGTAATATATTCTGGATGTACCTATTTTAGGTAAAATCTTTTTAATTTTAATCCAATCTTTTTTTTTAGATAGTCTGAATGAAATTTTTTCATTTTTTGGAAGATTTTTATTTTTTAAGCTATTTTTTTTAAAAGTTACCAAAGTACTCATATATTCTAAATTCTTATATTTTTTTTTTTTTAATCGATAATGATCTCTCTCAGTTGCTCTAAATGTTATAAAAATTTTTTTTTTATCAAAAAATTTTTCTTTTAAAATTTTTAGGTCTTCGAAAGTATCTGTTGTTAAACAAATTTTTTTAAGATAACTTGTTAGATATAAGTCCAATCTCATAATAGATAATATAATATGTTGTTTTTTTTTGTAAAAACCGACATAAGATATTTTTTTTATTCTTTAGCCATCGGTAGGTTTTTTTATAAGGTTCTTTAATACTCTCGCTTTTGCCTTTTAAGTAATTAAAAATTTTACTGTTACTATATCAAAAACAATTTATAAATTTTTTTCAGTGCATAAATTAAGCCAATTGAGCTATTAGTACTGGTCAGCTACATGCGTTGCCGCACTTCCACACCCAGCCTATCAACGTG